>ENA-ORNB01001104-ORNB01001104.1-human-gut-metagenome-genome-assembly--contig:-NODE-1104-length-21397-cov-8.112361_pt1 | contig 21397 bp, 16 predicted proteins | sample MGYA00242112_ERZ509016 | MGnify/ENA primary metagenome ERZ509016 (study PRJEB26280, sample SAMEA2338705) | human gut metagenome | biome: human gut; feature: human-associated habitat; material: faeces...
TCTGATGAAGGAAGAATCCCTTCTTTTGTTATCTGATTTACAGAAACTTATTAACAAAGTAGTCTTGATTGACTACACCATTATTATACTAGAGAGGAAATAAAAGTATATTAGGTTTAGTAATTTAAGTATTCATTTAATTTATTGTAATTAGGGAAAATCCAATATCAATCGATAGATAGAAAGAGTGATTTTATATGAACATATGGCTAAAGTTAAGGAAAACAGCTGCAATTACACTATGTGAATTACTTGCAATTGCTACGATTTTTACAGGCTGTGCTTCCGCTGATTTATCCGGCACTGAAGGTGCCGGGCATGCCGCAGGAGCTGTAGTGGCAGGTGAGGATTCTTCCGGTGCTTTAGGCAGGAAGGATAATGCGGATGGTGCACAGAGTGGAAGTGACCTGGCGGAAGCTGATTCAGGTGCTAACGCTACAGGACAGGCGGATGCAGGGAAGCCACAGGAGGATCTGGTAAATAACAATTCCTACGTTTCCCTTGATGCGATTCCTGCATATGATGGCAAGGCGTACGTGGCTGTCAACAATAATGAGCCTTTTTTCACGGACAGCGATATGACTACCACTGCTTTTGAAAATTACAGTGATTTGGATTCACTTGGCAGATGCGGTGTGGCTTATGCCAATATCTGCAGGGATATCATGCCGACTGAGGAGCGTGGCAAGATAGGCATGATAAAGCCATCAGGCTGGCATACGGTGAAGTATGATGTGATAAAGGATAGGTATTTATATAATCGCTGTCATCTTATTGGCTATCAGCTTGCCGGCGAGAATGCCAATCCGAAGAATCTTATTACCGGTACGAGATACCTGAATGTGGAGGGCATGCTGCCGTTTGAGAATCTGGTAGCGGATTATGTAAACAATACAGGAAATCATGTGCTTTACAGAGTGACTCCGATGTTCTCGGGCAGCAATCTAGTTGCAAACGGCGTTCTCATAGAGGCAAAGTCGGTTGAGGATAACGGTGGCGGCATACTTTTTAATGTCTATTGCTATAATGTGCAGCCCGGAGTCGGAATAAACTATGAGAATGGTGACAGCTGGCTGGAAGGCACCACTCCGCAGCAGAGCGCTCAGACGGATACACCGCAGAATGAAGGCTCGCAGAGCAGCGCTGGAAGCGGGGCAGGAGAATCCGGCTCTTCAGGCAGTACAACAGGAAGTGCATCATCAGGCTCAGACAGCTCAGCAACAGAAAATAGCGCTGCTGATTCCTCAAACAGCGAGACGGTGGTTCATATCACTGCAACCGGCAAGAAATATCACCGTGCGGGCTGTCGGACTTTGAAAAAGAGTGACACAGAGGTAACGCTTGAAGAAGCAAAATCCATGGGCTTGTCTCCGTGCGGCATCTGCAATCCACCACAGTAGATGTGCATTAGCATTTGCAATCCGCCACAGTAGATGTGCATTAGCATTTGTAATCCGCCGCAGTAGATGTGCGTTAGCATCTGCAATCCACCACAGTAGATACACATTAGCATCTGAAATTTTCCACAGTAGAAGCACATTAGCATTTGTAACCTTTCACGGCAGATGTACGTTATTTCTGCAGTTCACAAGGTTTATTGAAGTAACTTGAAAGTAACCAGGTATATGAAAATACTGTCACAGAGTAAGGGCTGCAAGTCACGGCACCGCCAGGGCGCACGCATATGCATTTGATTGAGCGGATAGCGAAGCCGCTTAGATACTGTAGGATTATGCACATGAAGCACAGAAATGACTTGCCATGGAGGGCAAGTCAAGGAGAACCGCGCCATGGAAGGCGCGTTTCGACGGTTTCGTCAAGCATAGAAGAATAAAAAGCATAATCCGTACAGTATCTTAGCGGCAAAGCGTAGCGAAAGCAAAGCATATGTGTGTGCCCTGGCGGTGCCGTGGCTTACAGTCCGTCCTGTAGCACATACAGCAAAATCCCCTGTAACCCTTGACGATTGCAAAACCGAAAAGTATAATAGAATAGCTAATGAATTCAATATTTTAATATAGATGGAGGAAACCAAATGGCACTGAGCAAAAAGCCGGTCAACGGCATGAAGGATATACTACCTGCAGAGATGGAAATCCGTGATTATGTGACAAGTGTGATCAAGGATACATACAGAAGCTTCGGATTTACACCGATAGAGACACCATGCATGGAGAATATAGCAAATCTCACAAGCAAGCAGGGCGGAGAAAATGAGAAGCTGATCTTCAAGGTAATGAAGAGAGGCGAGAAGCTGAATCTGGAGACAGCAAAGGAAGAGTCGGATGTAGTAGACTTTGGAATGCGCTATGACCTTACAGTGCCACTTTCAAGATATTATTCAAACAATGCCAACAACCTGCCATCGCCGTTTAAGGCACTTCAGATGGGCAGTGTGTGGAGAGCAGACAGACCTCAGAGAGGCCGCTACAGACAGTTTACACAGTGTGATATAGATATACTCGGAGAGCCAAGCAATCTGGCAGAGATAGAGCTGATTACAGCAACCACTACCACAATCGGCAGACTCGGCTTCGAGAACTTTGAGATAAGAATCAACGAGAGAAGAATCCTAAAGGCAATGGCTGCTTACAGTGGTTTCGCTGAGGAGGACTACGACAGCGTATTTATCACACTCGATAAGATGGACAAGATAGGAGTGGAAGGCGTTGCAAGTGAGCTTGCACAGGATGGCTACCCACAGGAAAATATTGACAAATATCTTGATTTGTTCAAGCTTTTGGAGCAGACAAGGGATGTCACTGAGGGTGTAAAAATACTTTCAGAAAAGCTCGGTGAATATTTAGACGAAGAAGTGGTTACAAATATGACAGAGATAGCTACGGCTGTTAATGCTACAAAGGGAGCAAAGTTTGAGCTCGTATTTGACCCTACACTTGTTCGTGGAATGAGCTACTACACAGGAACTATTTTTGAGATATCAATGCCTGAGCTTGGCGCAGCTTGTGGCGGTGGCGGACGATATGACAAGATGATTGGAAAGTTCACCGGAAATGATGTACCGGCCTGTGGTTTTTCAATCGGTTTTGAGAGAATTATCCTGCTTCTCATGGAGAGTGGCTTCAAGATTCCTGAGAGTCCAAAGAAGGTGGCTTATCTGGTTGAGAAGAAATATCCGGCAGACAAGCTTGTTGATGTCATGAACCAGGCAAAAGACGCAAGAGCAAACGGACAGCAGGTGCTTGTTGTGCGCATGAACAAGAACAAGAAATTCCAGAAGGAGCAGCTTATGAAAGAGGGCTACGAGGAGTTTGTTGAGTTCTTTAACAGATAGGAATCTGATAAGCAGCAGATTAGCTGTGTAGCAGCGGTACCAAACAGTTATTAGAATAAATATATAGTAGAAATATAAGGAGTATAAAATGGCAGAATCAATGCAGGGCTTACATAGAAGCCATAGATGTACAGAGGTATCAAATGCCAATATCGGTGAGAAGGTCACCGTGATGGGCTGGGTACAGAAGAGAAGAAATTTAGGAAGTCTCATTTTCGTAGATTTAAGAGACAGAAGCGGAATACTTCAGATAGTATTCGGCGAGGAAAATGTAGGTGCAGAGGGCTTTGAAAAGGCAGGCACCTTAAGAAGTGAGTTCGTCATTGCAGTTGAGGGAACTGTCCAGAAGAGAACAGCTGCTGTCAATGAGAACTTAAAGACAGGTGATATCGAGGTTATCGCTACATCAATCAGAGTGCTTTCAGAGGCACAGACACCTCCATTCCAGATTGAGGAGAATTCAAAGACCAGCGAGGACATCAGACTTAAATACCGTTATCTTGATCTTCGCCGCCCTGATATCCAGAGAAATCTCATGCTCAGAAGCAATGTGCTTCGTGTGATGCGTGACTTTATGGCAAACGAGGGCTTTTTGGAGATAGAGACACCAATCCTTTGCAAGTCTACACCGGAGGGAGCAAGAGATTATCTCGTGCCAAGCCGTATACACCACGGACATTTTTATGCGCTTCCACAGTCACCACAGCTCTTTAAGCAGCTTCTGATGGCTTCAGGCTATGACAGATATTTCCAGATTGCACGATGCTTCCGTGACGAGGATCTGCGTGCAGACAGACAGCCTGAGTTTACACAGGCAGATATGGAGCTTTCATTCGTAGATATCGATGATGTAATCGAGGTAAATGAGAGACTGTTAAAGCACCTTTTTAAAGAGGTCATAAATGTGGATGTTGAGATTCCGTTTAAGCGTATGCCTTGGCAGGAGGCTATGGACAGATTTGGTTCTGACAAGCCTGATACACGCTTTGGTATGGAGCTTTGCGATGTTTCGGAAGTGGTAAAGGACTGTGGCTTTGGAGTATTCACAGGAGCTCTTGAAAACGGTGGCTCTGTCCGCGGTATCAATGTAGAGGGACAGGCAAAGATGCCTCGTAAGAAGATTGACAAGCTTGTAGAGCACGCAAAGGGCTGTGGAGCAAAGGGACTTGCTTATCTGTGCATCAATGAGGATGGCACATACAAGTCATCATTTGCCAAGTTTATGACAGAAGCTGAGCTTGATGCACTTGTTGCAAAGATGAACGGAAAGCCGGGAGATTTACTCCTTTTCGCAGCAGACAAGAATAAAATCGTATGGAATGTACTTGGAGCGCTTCGTCTCATGCTCGGAGCTGAGCTTGGCCTGATTGATGAGAACAAGTACAATTTCCTCTGGGTAACAGAGTTCCCACTCCTTGAGTGGTCTGATGAGGAAAACAGATTTATGGCAATGCATCATCCATTCACTATGCCTATGGAGGAGGATTGGGACAAGATAGACTCAGATCCTGGCGCAGTTCGTGCAAAGGCATATGATATCGTACTCAATGGTACAGAGCTCGGTGGAGGCTCAGTGCGTATCCATCAGGATGACATCCAGGAGAAGATGTTTGAGGTGCTTGGTTTCACAAAGGAGCGTGCACATGAGCAGTTTGGATTCCTGCTTGACGCATTCTCATATGGTGTACCGCCACACGCAGGACTTGCCTTCGGTGTTGACCGTATCTGCATGCATATGCTACATACAGACAATATCAAGGAGGTTATTGCATTCCCTAAGGTAAAGGACGCTTCGGACCTCATGTCAGAGGCACCCGGAACTGTAGATCCAAAGCAGCTTGAGGAGCTTGGAATAGCTGTAGCTGCAGAGGAAGATGAGGAATAACACTATAATATGAATTTGAAAAAAAATATTTTCAATGCGATTACCATAATACTGCTCGCCGCACTTATTGCGGGGGCAGTATTGCTTAATAACAGGATAAAAAAGCTCGAGACACAGATGTCATACACCTCAGACAACACATCGGTGATACTTTCCGATGTGCAGACCATGCAGGATGATATCAAGTCCACCCTTGAGGAGGAGGCCAGCCTCATAACAGACTGGGATATTTCCTTAAAAAGTGCAGACTTTACCGATATGACATACACAGTCTCTATCTCGGTGGTGCCAAAGGAGTACACAGAGGATACAAAAACCAGTGTATTTTTCGGTACAAACGAGATACCGCTCGAGCTAAACGGCATCAAGTATACGGGGGAGGCCACACTTCCGCTGTCTGAGGACTATGCAGGCAATGTGACATTTCTGTTTGTTGACGGAAATAAGAGAAGCACAGAGGTGCTCGATGAGTTTGAAGGTGTGACATCAGTGTTCAAAAATGTAGCATCCGGCATACTTGCCGATAAACCAACCTTTGACAATGGCAGCATAAAGCTTGGCACAGATGTAGATGTAGCGGTCATGGGAAATGATTACTTTGACTTTAACAGTGTGCAGCTCGTAGTTGCAAGCTCAGATACAGAGCTAAAGACATACGATATCAGACAGCTGTTGGCAGAAAACGGCACAGATAGTGCAGACTCTGCAGACACAGACTCCATCACATCCGCCTTAAGCCGGAAGGATGATGCACAAAAAGATGGCTCAAAGAATAACACGGAAAATGATACCTCAGATGCCTCAAAAGAGGACGATGGTAAGCTCCATAGCCTCGAAGGCACAGTCAAAATCGAAGACTTAATCCCTGTCACAGCCGCAAGCAATATCAAAATATATGTCAAAGCAGTATCGGCACAGGGCTACACATTCACATATGACCTGTTCGATGGTACCGTAAATCAGGACATCACAGACTTTGAAACCACAGCCGACATATCCGGCGGAGACTACACAGTAACCGACCCGGCCGGCAGCAAATATGAGCCATAAAAATGTGATATAAGTGTAATTATTTAAAATCAGTTTTTCTTGTGTTTTCAAGGCGGCTCAGAATGTTTATTTATAAACAATATATAACTACTAAATAAAGCTCATTTCACATCAGTGAAATGAGCTTCAAATTTAAGAAGAAAAAAGTGCCGGACAAAATTTCACGCCAGTGAAATAAGTCCGGCACTGCCAGAATGCAAGGTAGCAAAGCGCCTCGCTCGTAAACCTGAATTAGCCGGAGAGTACACGGTGTGTTCCGAAGAAAAATGTGAACTGCCGCGGAGTTCCATAAAGTAAAAAAGAAAGAAAATGTAAATAAAACCGTAATCTGCCCGGACAAATAACCGCGGCTGACTTCACATTTTTCTGAGGAATATACTGTGTGCTATGCCGGCAACCTCACAGCCTAAAAAGCGAGGCGCCCACCTGCGCCTCACCCTTCTTTTTTGCTGAGCGGCAGCGTAAATATAAACTCAGTTCCCACACCCTCAGTGCTTATCACATTTATATTCTCACCATGCGCCTGCACGATTTCTTTAACTATAGACAGGCCAAGTCCCGTACCGCGCTTATCCTTTCCTCGGGATAAATCACTCTTGTAGAAGCGCTCCCAGATCTTTGAAAGGCTGTCCTTTGGTATACCGATACCGTGATCCTTTACTGATATAAACACCTTTTCATTTCTGATACTCGTCTCAATCTTGATACTCGAATCATTATTTGAAAACTTCACAGCGTTGTCTATCAGGTTGTAAAGAATCTGCTGGATTTTGACCATATCACCGCGCACGAAAAGCTCTTTTCCGGTGAGCAGCAGGTCAAAGCTTAAGCCCTTTTCACTGCATTTACCCTCGAAGGTGAGGATTGTCGTGCGGATCATTGTATTGATGTCAAAATCAGCAATATCCAGGTGTATGCCGTGATGACCGAACTGGTTCAGATCAATAAGACTCTTGGTGAGCTTATTAAGCCTCTCGGTCTCAAAAAGTATGATATTTAAATATTTATCCTGCATCTCAACAGGGATGGTTCCGTCCAGCATAGCCTCCACGTAGCCCTTTATCGAGGTAAGAGGGGAGCGGAAGTCGTGTGACACGTTGGAAACAAACTTGCGCTGATCCTCCTCAAGCGTATCAAGTTCCGTTGCCATGTAGTTTAGTGTGTTTGCCAGATAGCCGATTTCGTCATTGGAATGTACATCAATCTGGGCAGTGAAATCACCCTTTGCATACTTCTTTGCGGTCTTTGTGATTTTAGAGATAGGACGGTAAATGGAGCGGCTCATCATGAAAAGCAGAACAAATGCAAAGGCAAAAATGAGCGCTACAGTGTAAAAGGAGATGTTCATAAAACCGTTTACACCTGCCGTGATATGGCTCATTGTCTTGTGAATGACTATGTAGCCGATATTCTGGTACGAGACATTTACCGGGGAAAATACGGACAGCATCTTATGTTTGAAGCAACCGTAAAAATCTCCAATCATATAGTTGTTGCTGCCAAAATCGGTGACATCAAAGCCATTTATCACTACAGGCTTAGAACTGTCATTTTGGGTATCAATGCCTATTGACGGATCATCTGAGTCCATGAGCAGCTCACCGTCAGGGCTGACCACCCATACCTTGGCATCCATATAGTCGGCTACGATTTTCATGTGATTCTGGAAATCGCTAAGCGACATGGATGAGCCAAAGTATTCGGCGGCGTAATCACCTGCAATGATGGATGCTTCCCTGTAGAGATTGGATGCCTCCTGCTTTTCAATATAGTCTGTGGTGAGATGCTGTGTAAAGGTGCATATAATGAAAAAAGCGATGACACCGTAAATCAGATAGCTGATTAACAGCTTAGCGTAGATGGTGTGCTTCATTATTATTTTACCTCAAATTTGTATCCGATGCCCCAGACAGTTGCGATGCGCCAGGTTGGCTTGTCCTTGATTTTCTCGCGGAGACGCTTTACATGCACATCGACAGTGCGGGTGTCGCCGACATATTCATAGCCCCATATGTTGTCCAGAAGCTGCTCCCTCGTAAACACCTGATTTGGAGATGAGGCAAGAAAATATAAAAGCTCAAGCTCCTTTGGCGGCATATCAATCTGCTGTCCGTCATAAGTGACAGAGTAGTTGGACAGATTTACAATAAGCCCCGGGTACTCCACACACTTGATATCTACGGAAGCATAGGCCTCCGGCTTTGCAGGCTGGAAGCGTCTGAGCACGGCCTTGACTCTTGCCACAAGCTCCTTTGAGTCAAAGGGCTTGAGTATATAGTCGTCGGCGCCAAGCTCCAGGCCTAAAACCTTGTCAAATACCTCGCCCTTTGCGGAGAGCATGATAATCGGCACATCGGACTTTGCACGTATCTCACGGCATACCTGATAGCCGTCTATGCCCGGAAGCATGAGGTCCAAAAGAAGCATGTTTGGCTTGTAGTGCTCAAACGCGATAAGAGCCTGCTCACCGTCATTTACGATTTTGGTGTCATAGCATTCCTTGGTCAGATATAGAGATATAAGCTCTGCTATATTGTTGTCGTCGTCTACTATCAGTATTTTCTGTTTAACAGCCATTTCTAATCTCCTTCTTAAAAATTATTTATATTCCGTAAAAGTAAATTGTCGTTATTTAAAGGTTGCGATGGTTACTCCGGCATCGCCCTCACCAAACTCACCGAGATGGTATTCCGCAATAGTTTTTGTCCTCTTAAGGAGTCCATGCACAGCCTTTCGCAGTGCACCGGTGCCTTTTCCGTGGACAATGCGCACAGATGAAAGATGAGCGATATATGCGTCGTCCAAGTATTTATCTAAGAGAGCAAGTGCCTCATCCGTAGTCTTTCCAATCAGGTTGATTTCTGATGAAACTGACAGCGATTTGCTCATCTTTATCTTGCTTCCGCTGCCGCCGTACTTCTTGGCAGGAGATACATCGTCGTTTAAGAGCACGAGGTCATTAATATTAACCAGCGAGCGCAGTATACCCATCTGCACATACAAATCGCCCTTGGCGTTTGGCAGAGTGTGGACGGTTCCCTTCAGATTGAGGGAGAGCACAAGCACAGAATCACCGATGCGCAGCTTCTTAGGCGCCTTGTGATTTGCCTTGGCAGTGTTTTTCTTGATGTCTGACAGCTTCTTTTCCTTGTCATTCATCTTGTCACGAAGGGCAGAGCGCTCCTTTTCCATCTGGCTCATAGGAGCCTGTCCCTGTCCGTATTTATTGAAATTGCGGATGGTTTTGTCGGCGAGCTCCTTTGCATCCTGCAGTATTTTGTATGCTTCCTCATTTGCCTCGCGTAAAATCTTGTCTTTGCTCTTGTCTATGCGCTCGTTTTTCTCTTCGAGCTGTTTCTTGAGCTTTTCAATCTCGGCCTTGTAGCTGTTGATTTCAAGCTGTTCCTTTTCGATAGTTTGTCGCTGTGACTCGAGGCTTGCAATCAGATCCTCAAAATCAAGGTCGTTATCATTAATTCTGCTTTTTGCATCCTCGATGATGTTTTCGTCCAGACCAAGCTTTGATGAGATTGCAAATGCGTTACTCTTTCCAGGAATACCGATTAACAGGCGGTAGGTAGGGCTTAAAGTCTCCACATTGAACTCACAGCAGGCATTTTCCACACCGTCTGTGGAAAGCGCATATACCTTCAGCTCACTGTAGTGTGTGGTGGCCATGGTGATGGCACCATACTGGTGCAGCTTGTTTAAAATTGATATGGCAAGTGCCGCACCCTCTGTCGGGTCGGTTCCCGAGCAGAGCTCATCGAACAGGCAAAGGCTTCTGTCGTCAGCTTTTTCAAGAATTTTTACGATATTGGTCATGTGAGACGAGAAGGTACTGAGACTTTGCTCAATACTCTGCTCATCGCCTATATCCGCAAAGACATCCTCAAAGATGGCGAGCTTTGACCTGTCAGCCGCAGGAATGTGAAGACCTGCCTGACCCATGAGAGTCAAAAGTCCGACAGTCTTTAGTGAAACCGTTTTACCGCCGGTATTTGGTCCGGTGATGATGAGCTGCTTATATTCCTCGCCGAACCGTACATCTATAGGGACCACCTTTTTAGCATCCAAAAGAGGATGACGGCCCTTTCTGATATTGATATGTCCCTCGGTGTTGAACTCCGGTGCCACACCGTTATATGATTTAGCCAGATTTGCCTTTGCAAAAATGAAGTCAAGCTCTGAAAGAATCTCATAGTCCTGCTCCAAAGCAGCCGCATTCATGGCAACTTTGTCGCTGAGCGCTGCGAGGATTTTTTCAATCTCCTCCTGCTCCTTTATGAAAAGCTCCTTGAGCTCATTATTCAAATTGACGACAGCCATCGGCTCGATAAAAAGGGTAGAGCCGGTAGATGACTGGTCGTGCATCATGCCGGGTACATTGCCCTTAGCCTCAGCCTTTACAGGCAGACAATATCTGCCGTCACGCATGGTCACAACCGCATCCTGCAGATATGTCCTTGTTGTGCTGTTGTTCATGAGCTTGGTGAGCTGCGCATGGATTCTGTCGTTCATGCCGCGTATGCCCTTTCTTATCTTAAAAAGCTCAGGACTCGCATCATCGGCAATCTCTTCCTCAGATAAAATGCACCTCTTAATCTCATCGCAGAGCGCAGAAACCGGTTCAATCCCTGCAAACAGACCGGAGAGTGAATCCTGTTTCTCATTATCCATGGCGCTTCTGCCATATGCCTTCACGCGCTTTGCAACCTCCAAAAGACTGCAGATGCGAAGAAGCTCGGTTGTATTCAGTGCACCACCGATATCAAGCCTCTTTAGGGAAGCATGTACATTGTGTATGCCAACGAAGGACACTCCGCTGTCCTTGTACAGGCGGCTTAGTGCATCGGCAGTGGTGGTCTGCAGATGTCTGATTTCGTATAAATCGGTGATAGGCTCAAGCGAAAGACACCGCTTCTTTGTCTCATCACATGCTGCGTAGCTGCTTAGCATGGTGAGGATTTTGTTATATTCCAATGTTTTGTAAACTTTTTTATTCATTTCTATATCCTTATATTTCGGTAGTTGAATATTAAATTCATATTTACTGTATAGCTTATCATATTATAGCTGAAAATCTTAAAAAAAACCATAATAAATATGTATTAAATGATAATTACAAGATGATAACATAAAGTTTAATACATAACAAACCAGTTTGTTAAACGAGCCAAAAAGTAAGGGCTTGCGACATGTACCCGCCGGACTGCTGCACTGCTCCCAACGGTGCTACGCTGCGTGACTAAGATTCTGTATGGATTATGCATTTACTTTTTCTATACATGACGAACCCGTCGCTACTCGCCTTCCATGGCTCGATAGCTCCTTGCCCCGGCATCCATGCCGTGGCATTTCTGTGTTATGAGCATAATCCTACAGTATCTAAGCCACTGCGCTATTCGCACCGGTGGGAGCAGTGCAGCAGTCCGGCGGGTACATGCCGCAAGCCCGTACTCAAAGCCCGTACTCAAAGCCTATACTCAAAGAAAAAATATGGTTGCAACGCAATATAATTCAGAATATAATGTAAGATAGTAACTAAAGACATCTAATCAGGGTGACAATATGGAGCAATTTATCAGAGAAAAGATAAAGGATAAACCGCTGAATAAAAAAAGACTTGCAAAAAAAGCAGGCACAGCAGCACTCTGCGGAGTGGTATTTGCAGTGGCTGCAAGCATTGTTTTTGCTATATTTCTGCCGGTTATCAACAGACAATCAAAAAAAGCTTCAGATGGAAAAAATAATAATGATGTGCAGACAGCTACACAGCAGTCAGGCATAGATGACAGCAGTGATGCATATAGTGAAAATGGTACACAAAGCACAGAGTCCGGCACTTATTCGGAGCCGTCTTCGCAGACCTATCAGCCTACACTCGCAGATTATCAGGCAGTGCAGAACCAGCTCTACAGAGTGGGCACTTCGGCCACGAAATTTGTAGTAGGAGTCACGGGTGTGACAGATGCCACTGATATTTTCAATAATTCCTATGAGACCGAGGGTCAGGGAGTGGGAGTGATACTGAGGGACAATGGAAAGCAGCTAATCATTCTGACAGAGAAAAATGTAGTGGATAAGGCGGATAAGCTTAGTGTAACCTTTGTAAACGACATGATGGCTGATGCTGCGCTGGTCAAGTATGACAGCAATACAGGTATAGCAATCATTTCCGTGGATAAGTCACTTCTGGACGACGCCACAATAAGGGCTATAGCGGTTGCGGAGCTTGGTAATTCAAATATTGTTTCAAGAGGAGCATCTGTCATTGCACTTGAGGCAAACTATGCCATTCTCACAGGTCTTGTAACGTCAACAACCAACGAGCTGTCGGCGCAGGACAACAATTACTCGGTGCTTACCACAGATATCGCAAGCAACAAGTTGCAGAGCGGTATACTGATTAATACAGATGGTCAGGTCATAGGGCTTTCGCTGCAGGATTTCAATCCGGCGGAGGAAAACAATACGCTCACGGCTGTCAGCATAAGCGACCTGTCGCCGGTCATTGAAAAGCTCGAGAGCGGCGCAGATGTGCCGTACATAGGCATCACCTGTACTACAGTTACAGAAAAAATAGCAAACAGATATAACATCCCAAAGGGTGTTTATATAAAGCAGGTTACCATGGATTCACCGGCATTTGTCTCGGGGCTTCAAAGCGGAGATGTGATAGTTGCGGTAAACAATACAGAGGTGTCGAATGTGTCCGCGTACAACACACAGCTTATGAAGCAAAAGCCTGAGGATACCTGCAATCTGAAAGTAAAGAGAAAAGGAAGCAACGGCTACACGGAGATTACCTGTCAGGTGAAAATCGGAGTGATGAATTAGCCGAAATTAGGAGGATATATGAAGTATATTTCAACTCTCCGCGAGGGAGAGAGAATCAATGAGATTTTTTTATGCAAGAGCAAGCAGACAGCCATGACCAAAAGCGGAAAGCCTTATGACAATGTTATCCTGCAGGATAAGACAGGCACGCTGGATGCCAAGATATGGGATGTGGGCTCAGTAGGCATTGAGGAATTTGATGCAATGGATTACATAGCCATAACCGGTGATATCACAAGCTTTCAGGGCAATTTGCAGTGTTCCATAAAGCGTGCGAGAAAGGTGAACGAGGGAGAATATGACCCTGCGGATTATCTGCCGGTCAGCGATAAGGATGTCGAGGTCATGTATAAGGAACTCATGGGCTTTATCGGCTCTGTAAAGAATCAATACCTGTCACAGCTCTTACATAGCTTTTTTGATAATAAGGAGTTTGAGCGTCGTTTCAAGTTCCATTCAGCCGCAAAGAGCGTGCACCACGGCTTTGTAGGAGGTCTTTTGGAGCATACACTCGGTGTGACGAAGAACTGTGATTATTTTGCAAAAATGTATCCGGTTTTAAACCGTGACCTGCTTCTTACAGCAGCTATTTTCCATGATATCGGAAAATTAAAGGAGCTTTCTACTTTCCCGGAAAATGACTATACAGACGCTGGTCAGCTCCTCGGACATATCATGATTGGTGCAGAGTGGGTAGGCGATGCGATTAAGAGCATCGACGGCTTCCCGGTAGTGCTCGCAAACGAGCTGAAGCACTGTATACTTGCCCACCACGGCGAGCTTGAGTTTGGCTCTCCGAAAAAGCCGGCACTTGTCGAGGCACTGGCACTTAGCTTTGCAGACAACATAGATGCCAAGATGGAGACCTTCAGGGAGCTGCTTGTAAATGTGCCTGAAAACGATACAAAGTGGCAGGGCTACAACAGATTTATGGAGACAAATTTCCGCAGAACAAGTGTGTAAAAAGCGGACAATATTAAATATAGCTATGGTGTGATTTTTGGTGTGAAAGCTTGTGCCGGATACAAACATTATAAAGAGTAATTATATATAAAATAAAGAAGAGAAAAGCATGAAAAAAAATGACATATTTGAACTTGAAATAACAGATATGGGAACAGATGGCGAGGGTATCGGACATTATGATGGCATGACCTTTTTCGTAAAGGATGCACTGATTGGTGACGTCATAACAGCCCGCGCAACAAAATTAAAGAAAAACTATGGCTACGCAAGAGTGGAAGAGATTAAGACTCCTTCCACTTTTCGCGTTGAGCCGCAATGTGAGCTGCACAAGAGATGTGGCGGCTGCCAGATACAGGCGCTCTCCTATGAAAAGCAGCTTGAATTTAAAAATAATAAGGTGCGCAACAATCTCATGCGTATAGGTGGATTTTCCGAGGCAAAGCTGGACAGTAAAATGCAGCCGCCTGTTGGCGCAGACAATCCATACCGCTACCGCAACAAGGCACAGTTTCCGGTGGGATATGACAGGGATGGCAATATAGTGACAGGCTTTTATGCATCGCGAAGCCACAATATCATCCCGGTTGAGGACTGCAGGCTTGGGGTGCCGCAAAACAAAGAGATACTGGATATCATAAAGGAATGGATGAATGAGTGCGGCATCACACCGTATGACGAGAACACACACAAAGGGCTCGTGCGCCATGTGCTTATCAGATATGGTTTTACATCAAAGCAGATTATGGTGTGCCTTGTGATAAATGGGGACAGTCTTGAAGCAAAACGCCGAGCCGGGAATGCAGCAGATATACTGTGCGAAAGACTCTCAAAAATCGATGGAATGACTTCGATTTCCTACAATATCAACAAGGAAAACACAAATGTCATCCTCGGCAAAAAGACAGTCTGCATATGGGGAAGACCATATATTGAGGACACCATCCATCTGCTTTCTTACCCTGATTTCACACCACAGGGGACAGGCATCACGTATCAGATTTCGCCACAGTCGTTCTATCAGGTAAATCCGAAGCAGACAGAAAAGCTCTACAGCACGGCACTTGCATTTGCCGGGCTCACAGGAAATGAAAATGTCTGGGATCTCTACTGTGGTATCGGTACAATATCGCTCTTTTTGTCACAGAAGGCAAAGCAGGTGTACGGAGTGGAAATAGTGCCTCAGGCAATCGAGGATGCCAAAAACAATGCGAAGCTCAATGGCATCACAAATGCACAGTTTTTCGTAGGAAAGGCTGAGGAGGTGCTGCCACAGTTTTATGAGAATGCAAAGAAAACTGAGAAAATCACTGATGATACAGCATCCACCGGACATACAGATATGCTTCGCCCGGATGTGATAGTCGTTGACCCGCCAAGAAAGGGCTGTGATGAGAAGTGCCTGGACACAATGCTTGCGATGTCACCGGAGAGGATTGTATATGTGAGCTGTGATTCGGCAACATTGGCAAGGGATTTGAAGATACTGTGTGAAGAGAAGTATGAACTCATGAAGTGGCAGGCATTTGATCAGTTTTCTCATACGACGCACGTAGAGACGGTAGTTCTTTTATCCCACAAAAAAGCCGACAGTTATATCCACATTGATGTGGAGTTTGGAGAGGGCGAGGGCAAGATTCCGGTAGATAGTATTGCTAAAAGAGCCGAAGCGTATAAGCCCAAAGAAAAAGTGACCTACAAAATGATTAAGGAGTACATAGAAGCGAAATACGGCTTCAAGGTACATACCGCATATATCGCAGAGGTAAAGCGAAATTTGGGATTGCCGATGTATGATGCTCCTAATGCGGTAGAAGAATTGAAACAGCCGAGGAAACATCCGACACCAGAAAAGGTAGAAGCAATCAAAGATGCACTTCGTTATTTTGCAGTGATATAAAACTTTACTTACAATCGAATATTTCTTACATAGCCGTTTATTCATTTATTTGAGTAAGCGGCTTTTTTCATCCCTATTTTTCGGAATAGGGATATTTTTTGTAGAAGGAGGAGGTTTATTTGAACACGCAAATCATCGCCATCGCCAACCAGAAAGGCGGCGTTGGCAAAACAACAACCTGTGCGAACTTGGGAATAGGTCTGGCACAGGCCGGAAAGAAAGTGCTTCTGATCGACGGGGACCCACAAGGAAGTCTGACAATCAGCTTGGGAAATCCGCAACCGGACAAGCTGCCATTTACACTGTCGGATGCAATGGGCAAAATTCTGATGGATCAGCCTATACGCCCCGGAGAAGGTATTCTGCATCATGCAGAAGGCGTTGACCTGATGCCTGCGGATATTCAGCTTTCCGGTATGGAGGTTTCTCTGGTAAACGCCATGAGCCGTGAAACGGTTTTACGGCAATATCTGGACACACTGAAGGGACAATATTCCCATATCCTGATTGACTGTCAGCCCTCGTTGGGGATGCTTACGGTCAATGCGCTGGCGGCCGCGAACAGGATCATAATTCCCGTTCAGGCAGAGTATCTGCCCGCCAAAGGACTGGAACAGCTTTTATCTACGGTCAGCAAGGTAAAACGGCAGATCAATCCAAAGCTCCAGATTGACGGTATACTGCTGACGATGGTGGATAACCGCACCAACTTTGCCAAAGAGATTGCTGCTTTGCTGCGGGACACCTATGGAAGTAAAATCAAAGTCTTTGGAACGGAGATTCCACACTCTGTCCGTGCAAAGGAAATTAGCGCAGAGGGAAAAAGCATTTTCGTCCATGACCCTGGCGGTAAGGTGGCAGAGGGGTATCGAAATCTGACGAAGGAGGTGTTGAAACTTGAAAAGCAGCGCGAAAAAAGTAGAACTGGCATCGGTAGATGATCTGTTTTCTACGGAGGAGAGCCGTGCCGATGCTCAGAGAGAAAAAGTAGTAGAAATCCCGCTGTCGGAACTGCACCCGTTCAAAGGGCATCCATTCAAAGTCAAGGATGACGAAGCCATGATGGAGACCGCAGACAGTATCAAGCAGTATGGCGTTCTGGTTCCGGCGATTGCTCGACCGGACCCGGAGGGCGGTTATGAGCTGGTAGCCGGACACAGGCGGCACAGAGCCAGTGAGCTGGCAGAAAAGGATACCATGCCGGTCATTGTTCGGGATTTGGATGATGATGCCGCCACGATCATTATGGTTGACAGCAACCTGCAACGAGAAAGTCTGCTCCCCAGTGAAAGAGCATTTGCCTACAAGATGAAGCTGGATGCCATGAAACATCAGGGAGAGCGAGTTGATTTAACTTCGTCCCAAGTTGGGACGAAGTTGAGAGCCGATGAAATATTGGCTCAGCAGGCTGGTTCAAGCAGAAATCAAGTTCAGCGCTATATCCGTCTGACAGAGCTGATTCCTGAATTGATGGATATGGTGGATGAAAAGAAGATTGCCCTGAACCCTGCCTATGAGCTGTCCTTTCTCAAAAAGGAGGAACAGGTAGACCTGTTTGACGCGATGGACAGCGAACAGGCTACCCCTTCTCTTTCTCAAGCCCAGCGGCTCAAAAAATACAGTCAGGAGGGGCATCTGACCCTCGATATGATGCGTGTCATCATGGGTGAGGAAAAGAAAAGTGATCTGGACCGAGTGACATTTACCTCCGACACTTTGCGGAAATATTTCCCCAAAAGCTATACGCCCCAGCGGATGCAGGAAACCATTATCAAGCTGCTGGAGGCATGGCAGAAAAAGCGTCAGAGAGACCAGGAACGATGAAAGGAGCCGCCTATGAGGGATATTTCAGCCCGTGAGCTGAAAGGACACAACATTCTCGCCGTAGAGAGGTTTTGGGATAACACGCGCTGGATGATTGAGTTTTCCGTCCTGCGTCCCAGCACTGCTTACGGAAGCCCCGGAGATGAAATGCGGTTGTTTTTGACTGAGGACGGGTATCAGACCGCCCTGCAAAGCCAGCAGCGCCGGGAGATCAAGATCAAGCGTTACGCTCGTGTGATTGAGGGACATATCCTCGATTTCAAACCGGGAAAACGCCGCCGCTCATAAACCCATACAATGAAAGGAAAGGAATGACTATGTGTACGGTAAAGGAAATTCAAGAAGCAATCCGGGAAGATTGCAGATCTCAGCATGACATGGATTCAACGGATATTGACCGCGTGATGCAAACACTTCCTTTCGCCCAGGATGAGCCATTTACAGAGGTGCGTCCCCAAAAGCCGCTGTTTTGGTTCTATGCAAGAAAATTTGAAAAGCGCTGAACACCGCAATTTTTTGAAATGAGGATTGCGGTTTTTTTGTACCCAAAATTCGGAAGGAGTGAGGTCGATGGCCGTTTTTCGCATTGAACGGACCCGTGATTATACCGTGATGAGCAATCATCATTTACGAAATGCAAACCTGTCGTTAAAAGCCAAGGGGCTGCTTTCCATGATGCTGTCTTTGCCAGAGGACTGGAATTACACCACCCGTGGCCTTGCAAAGATCTGTAAGGAGGGCGTGGATGCCATCGGTGCTGCCCTGCGTGAACTGGAAGGAGCCGGATATATCGTGCGCCATCAGAGACGCGATAAAAGTGGGCGGATCACAGATACCGAGTATGTCATCTATGAACAGCCCCAGCCAGATATGTCCCAGCCGGATACGGCTTCACCAGATACGGAAAACCCGGATATGGTAAAACCGGATACGGAAAAGCCCGCAGAATTAAATATAGAGAAATCAAATACAGAAAAATCAATTACTTATGGATCAAGTACCGATTCCATTCCCTTCCGGGAAACAGCGGCGGAAAGACCGCCGGAACGGAAAGGAAGGGATGCGATGTCTGTCACAGAGATAGAAAATTATCGGGAGTTGATTTTGGAGAATATCGAGTATGACTGCTTGAAGCAGCGTTATCCTCTCTACCTGGATGACCTGAATGAGATCGTAGAGCTGTTGGTCGAAACGGTCTGTGCCAAACGAAAGACCACCCGGATCTCTGGGGCAGACTTCCCTCACGAGATCGTGCGTTCCCGTTTTTTGAAACTGGACAGCTCCCACATCGAGTTTGTCATGGACTGTCTGCAAAAGAATACCACCCAGGTACGCAACATGAAGCAGTACCTGCTTGCGGTGCTGTTCAATGCGCCTACCACCATGAATAACCACTACACTTCACTGGTCAATCACGATATGCACGCAGGCGGCTGGTAAAGGCCGCCTTTTATCATGCCAAAGGAGGCACGACATGAACCAGATGGAAATTTTCAAAAACCCGGAGTTTGGCAGTATCCGGGTCATCGAAGAAAACGGCAAATACCTGTTCTGCGGAACGGATGTGGCCGCTGCGCTGGGGTACAGCAATCCCCGCGATGCAATTATCCGCCATTGTAGGTATGTCGTGAAACGCGACGCACCTCACCCACAAAGCCCCGACCGCAAAATCAGTATGACTTTTATCCCCGAAGGAGATTTGTACCGCCTGATCGTTCACAGCAAATTGCCATCGGCAGAGCGGTTTGAACAGTGGGTATTCGATGAGGTCCTGCCTACTATTCGTAAGCACGGGGCCTATCTCACAAAAGAGAAGCTGTGGGAGGTTGCCACTTCCCCGGAGGCTCTGATGAAGCTCTGCTCAGACTTGTTGGCTGAGCGTGAAGCGAATATTTCTCTGCGTAAGGAAAATGCACAGCTGGAGGGCAAAGCCGCTTTCTATGACCTGTTCATCGACTTAAAGCACAGCACCAATCTCAGGACTACCGCCAAAGAGTTGGATGTCCCGGAGCGCCGGTTTGTTCGGTTTCTGATAGAACGGCGGTTTGTGTACCGCACGGCATCCGGCAATGTGCTGCCTTATGCCAATGTGAAAAATGCAGGGCTGTTTTGCGTCAAAGACTACTGCAACCACGGTCATACCGGTTCCTACACGCTGGTCACGCCCCAGGGCAAGCTCTATTTTGCTCAGCTGCGGGAGATGATCTTGCTGGTCTTATAAGAACAGAAAGGAAGTGGGTTTTATGCAGGAAGGAAAAACAATCGGTCAGCTGATGGAGGAAATGCGTCAGAAAGCCGGGGCGCAGAACTATCACGGCCATGACTACATGGATCTTCAGCGATTTGCGGAGAACACCCGGCACATGATTATTTTTGATGTGCTGACGAATGACTCCCCGGTGGGCTGGAAAGGAGAACGAACCCGCCTGTTTTTGTCAGATATAGGCTATGAAAAAGCTCTGGACAGTCAGGCAAAGGGGCAGATCAAGATTCTCAGCCATGCAAAGGTCAGAAATGGAGATTTGTTTTATGACCACAAAGAACAGATACGATAGGAGGAATCCGATATGAATGAGGAAAAGAAAGTACCCTTTAAGTGGGAATATGGGGAAGAAACCATATCGCTGCAACTTGGGATGTATGCGAATAATCAGCGGCTTTATATCGGCATGATTACCCATACAGAAGATGGGGAGGAACCGTTTGCAGATATGACGGTGAACCTTCCGGGGTATTCCCTGGACCCCGGAGAGGCGTTTATTTCCGGTGACATCAGCAAGGACCTGCTGCGATTCATCAAAGAGAACAAATTGGGGAAGGTGCTTCCCTACCAGGTGCAGTCCGGTTATGGAAAATATTCTGCCGTTGCCTTTGATCTGGAGAAGTTGAAGGCATTTGACCCTAAAGGTGTGGCTGAGTTTCGGAAAGAGTGGAATCTGCCGGATAAGAAGCCGGTAAAGAAAAAGAGCCGCGGGATGGAGCGATGAAGAAATATTTTCTCCGGAGGCTGGTGGTTCCGCCTTAGAAATAAATGCACCACCCCTGCACATTTTGTGGAAAGGAGGCGATGAAAATGCAGGAAGAAGTGGAAAACAGGACTTTAACGCTGGTTGTCAGTGGAACAAAGTTCACCGGCAGGCTGCTCAAAGCCGCCATCAGCAAGTACATGGCCCACTGCAAGGAAAAGAAGCTGCAAAAGCAGAGAAGACGTGATGCTCCTGTGACACCTCACGGCAAACAGACCGTCAAGCAGCTCATTGGTCAGAATCAGGGGATCTCCAATATCGAGATCACAGACCCTTCCATCAAGGAATTTGAGAAGATCGCCCGGAAATATGGTGTGGATTATGCGGTGAAGAAAGACCGCAGCAGCTCCCCGCCCAAGTACCTGATCTTTTTCAAAGGCCGTGACGCCGATGCGCTGACCGCTGCATTTACCGAGTACACCAGCAAAAAGGTCAAGAAGGCCGAGAAAACGGAACGCCCGTCTGTGCTGGCAAAACTCAGTCAGTTCAAAGAGATGGTCAAAAATGCCGTGGTGGACCGCACCAAGCGAAAGGAGCTGGAACGATGAAAAAGCAGTTTGACATCAAAAAGCTCATTTTGCTGAATATGCCGTATATCCTGCTGGGGCTGTTTG
>ENA-ORNB01001124-ORNB01001124.1-human-gut-metagenome-genome-assembly--contig:-NODE-1124-length-20908-cov-4.003405_pt1 | contig 20908 bp, 20 predicted proteins | sample MGYA00242112_ERZ509016 | MGnify/ENA primary metagenome ERZ509016 (study PRJEB26280, sample SAMEA2338705) | human gut metagenome | biome: human gut; feature: human-associated habitat; material: faeces...
TTCTTGGAATCCAAGTAAAACACTTAATGCAAACATTAAACATCAAAAATGGCGCTAAAATAGGCTTAAAAGGCGGATTTATTGAACATGATGGGAAATACATTACCGAAGGCATTTTTGAATATTTTAAAAATAATCTTGTTTGCTCACCAAAAGCAGGTGGGTTAAACGAAATTTAGGCTAGGATCGCAACAATAACACATGGCACTCATTCCCGCAGATCAATAGACAAGCACTTCATGCTAATCCAATCCTCAACTGTATTTACATTTAACAAAATACGTTCCAAGTCATATTGCAGCAGTTCTTGCTCCGGGAACTCCCGCACATGTACAAATGGCAGTAATCCTCGTGTGAATGAGTACATTTTCTTATCTAATGCCTGTACAATATGGCACAGGCACTCTCGCCCATATAGAGCAAACATCGGCTCTACGCGCCCGCTGCGCCGCCGAATAATTCCCACATCAGCTTTGCCACAGGATTCATTTATTTGGAGGGCTAATTCCGGGCTGGCAAAGGGCATATCGACCGCAGTAATAAAATATCTGTCTGCCGGAACATCCAGCATAACTGCCTCCAAGCCAGCCATAGGTCCTAAACCTTGCCTGTGATCTTCCACCATCCGATATGTAATCCAGGGGAATCGTTCTTTCTGATCAACAGAAATAATCAGATCGTCAAAAACGTTTGCCCATTTCTGGATCTGATGCGCCAATAATGGTTGTCCCCCAAAATAAAGCTTTGCTTTATCCCTTCCCATTCGTTTCGATTTTCCGCCAGTCATAATGACCGCAACTGTCTTCACATTTATCCTTCCCCCACAGCTTATACTTCGAGTATACATGTGAGACCATACCCCAGGTATGTATTCTAACCATCTACTGGTCCAGTGATTGGGACTTTTTTCTTCGCCCAAAAACTTTAACGGGCGACTTCAGCACCTCGCCTTTCATGTTCTGGATAAGGCGCAGATTGAACAGAAGTGTATTAATGTGCGCATTCTGTAACTTCTCCTCTCAATACATTGATCCCATGTGTGACAGCCGGAAACAGAAACGTCAGGCATTCCTCTACTGCTTTGGGGCTTCCCGGCAAATTAACGATCAGAGTCTTTTTTCGAATCCCTGCTATCGCCCGGCTGAGCATCGCATATGGAGTCATTTGGAGCGATCTCCAGCGGATCGCTTCTGCAATCCCCGGAGTAAACCGCTCAATTACCTCTTCTGTAGCCTCCGGCGTTAAATCTCTAGAGGAGAAGCCAGTGCCTCCCGTGGTAAGTATAAGATCTGCCATATTATTGTCACACAGCTCACACAGTTCCCTTACCAGCTTCTCCCGGCCATCAGGCAGAAGCTTCATATAGACGACTTGAAAGCCCTGTTTTTGAAGAAATTCTGCAATCAATGGTCCGCTCTTATCTTTACGCACACCCGCATACCCGGAATCGCTGAGGGTCAAAACAGCCCCCCTCATACTAACCCTCCTCACATATGGATAATACATCTCCCACGGAAATAATTCCACCCTTCAGGACTCTGGTGAACACACCTTCTTTGGGCATAATACACGCTCCAGTCATTTGACGGATAGCACATTGGGAATGGCATTCCTTCCCTATTTGCGTCACTTCCAAAACCACATCGTTACAGCAGAGGCGAGTCCCAAGTGGTAATCTTTTCAGATCAATCCCCTCTATTACCAGGTTCTCTCCAAAAGCTCCATATTCAACGAACATTCTCTTGTTCCGAAAAGATGCTATTTGTTCTTCTGCAAGTAAGGATACCTGTCGCTTCCATTTCCCTCCATGGGCGTCATGCTTGATCCCCCAGTCGGGCAGAAAACAAGCTGATCCAATGTTATTTTTGGGGGTTCCCTTTTTTTCGCTGATACACACCGCCAATACTTTACCCAACAAATCATCCTCCAATCTGATTCATCTGTCTTTGTTCATCGCCACAGTAAGCCCCATCGCCGAAGTGGTGGTGAATCGGTTTTTTATATACAGCCATATATAGGCGGTATTCCAGATTCAAATCATCGGTTGACGCGTTCATCATTTGTTTTAGGTTGAGGCCCGATTCATATTGGAGACAAGGTTTAAGCTCGCCAGTGGCCGTCAACCGGATTCGATTGCAGCCTGCACAGAATGGACGTGTCATCGCACTGATGAACCCCACACGCCCCCTAAATTGGGGAAAAGTAATATATCTTGCGGGACCTCCACTCCCACAAGTACTGGCAAGAGGTATTGCTTTTCCAAATTTATTCTCCAGCCTTTCTAAAACTTCATCCTCTGCGCAAAAATGATAGTTCTTCCCCTGTCCAACGGGCATAAGTTCAATAAATCGAATAGAAAGGTCCTGCTCTTTTGCCATTTCAGCAAGTGAAACCGCGTCGTTGTTATGCTCTTTGGTAAGAACACAGTTCACTTTTACTTTAAGAGAAGGCGCCCTCAACGCTGCCTCCAGTCCCTGCAACACCTGCGGCAGCATATCATGCCTGGTTATGTCGGCATACTGCGCGCGGTCCAAGGTATCCAGGCTGAGATTAATTCCATCCAGGCCCGCCTCAATCAGGGCAGGAAGTCTTTCGGCCAGCAGCACCCCGTTTGTGGTCAACATAACTGTTTGAATCCCATGAATTTGTTTTGCCGCACGAATTATCTCTGTTAAATCTTCCCTCAGGAGAGGCTCTCCCCCGGTAAACCGGATCTTCTTGATCCCATGTTTGGCAAGCACTCGAATTACCCGCAGGATCTCTTCTCCTGTTAAAAGCTCCTCGGGAGCCGCCCATGTTATGTTATGTTCCGGCATACAATAGACGCACCGTAAATTACACCGGTCTGTGACCGAAATACGGAGATATTGAATGGACCTTCCATACCGGTCAACCACGGCCTCGCACCTCGCTTAAATAGTTCAAAAGAATGTCCGATATTGCCTCCACATCATTTGGTGATACACTGGGCGTATTGGGGTATGTCAGTGGCAGGTCAGTGATCAGTGCCAATACGGTCTCTGGAATACACACAGGTTGACCCTCCCGAAGCACCTCAAGCTTCGGCCACTGAGTATATCGTCCTCCTTCAAACAAAACAAGATCAGCTTCCGGAAATTTTAACGCCAATGTATGTTCCTCAATGTGTTCCCGTAGAATTATTTTATATTTTTCGCCGTCATAGACAGCCGCCCCATACGCACCCGCTGCCAGGAAGCGCCCCGTGTCCGTATCCGGTGGATCTGCTGTAAAGCTGTGTCCATCGTGCTTGATAACCGCCACACGAAGGCCTTCCCTCTGCAGCCGAGGGAGGATTCTTTCGATCAGCGTTGTCTTTCCTGCATTTTTCCATCCGGAAACTGCCACGATAACAGGCCTAGCCATAATCATACACTCCCGACTTTCCACCTTCCTTGTGAAGCAGGTGAATATTATTTATTTTCATGCCATGGTCTAGGGCCTTACACATGTCATAAATTGTGAGCAGTGCTACGCTTACTCCCACAAGCGCCTCCATCTCTGCTCCGGTATTGCCATGAAGCTTTACTGTACAGGTGGCTTCAATAGCTGACTTATGCTCCAATATCGAAAAGTCGATGCTGACATGGGAGAGGGACAACATATGGCATAAAGGGATTAGCTCAGCAGTACGTTTGGCGGCCATAATACCCGCAACTCTGGCCACCCCTAAAACATCCCCTTTTATTATATTACCAGAACCGACAGCATCCAGTATGTTCTTTGAAACGCAGATTTCCCCTCTTGCCTTTGCCATACGTGCAGAAGTTGCCTTATCCGATATATCTACCATAATGGCATTGCCCAATGCGTCAAAATGTGTAAATCCGTTTTCCATCTGGGACATTCCCCCTGATAATAAATCAAAACACGCGGAAGCGCCTATGTGGGCGCTTCCGCGTGTTCTCATTTCAGGGAGTCCGCAACACATTTCCCGACGGAAGCAACCCCTTTTCAAAGGTATTCTAGGGTCCAGGGCATGGTCCTTTTGTTAAAAAGGTCAGGCACTCTCAACCATATGGACTGGAAGGCATCATCGTTTCCAATGGTACCCAGCGGCAGCTCACCATGGGTATATGCCTTTAGGCGGTGCTGCTCGGGGTCTGCAGATTCGTTTTTAAATTGTATTTGTTAAGACTTGTGTGCCAACATGCACATATGGTTCATGGCCTCTTCCAAAACGCTTCTCGCACATCCGATATTCAGGCGCATAAATTGACCATACTCCGCTCCGTAGTGACTGCCCACGCCAAGTCCCAGGCCACAGACTTCTACCAAATTTTTTTCCAGTTCTCGGTCTGTAAAGCCCATTTCGTGAAAGTCCAACCACATTAGGAAGGTCCCCTCATGTTGGGCAACACCTATTTCCGGCATATGCTCGTTCAAATATGTGCGGACAAACCTGGAGTTTTCTTCCAGATAAGCCAGTTCTGCATCCAGCCAATCTTCTCCGTGCTCATAGGCGGCTTTGGTTGCCACCAGCCCAAAGAGATTGGGACTCATAATCCACGCCTCGCGGATGTGATCCATGATCCGATTCCGGAGCACCTCACTGGGAATGATTAGGTTGGAAGCACAGAGGCCTGTCATGCTGAAAGCTTTGCCCGCCGATGTATAGACAGCAACCAGATCCCGCGCTGTCTCAAACTCGGCCATAGAAATATACTTGTGACCAAAGAGTTCAACATCGCTATGGATCTCATCCGATGCCAAAAAGACACCATATTTTACACACAAAGCGGCAATCTGTTCCAATTCATTCCGTGTCCAGATGCGGCCCACCGGGTTGTGCGGGTTGCAGAAGATCAACAGCTTAACTCCTTGCTTGAACTGATCCTCCAGACGGTTAAAATCGATCTGATAGCGTCCTTCTGAAACATTCAACTGCTGCTCCACACAAATCCTGCCTGTATTGCGGATAATCTCAAAAAAAGGTTCATAGGCCGGTGTGAATATCAGGACCTTCTCTCCAGGCTGGGTCAGGGCTTCGATCGTGAACCGCAGCGCAGTAACAACACCATATGTAGGCGCCACCCACTCTGGTGCTACTTCCAGCTTATGGCGGCATCTGAACCATTCGCAGACGGCGCCCAGGTAGTCATCCATAGCAAATGTATAGCCGAATATCCCATGGTCTGCCCGCCGATGAAGCGCCTCAATAACCTCTTGAGGTGCACGGAAGTCCGTATCCGCAATCCACAGCGGAATCAAGGTCCTCTCGGTCTCAAATTTGCTTTTGTAGCGATCCCATTTGATGCTGCCGGTTCCCGTACGTGCCTGTGGAATATCAAATTGGTACATACTTTCCTCCCCTGCCGATCAGATGCCAGATCTATCGACGCAGCTTTAGATCACCTGATCCTTTTTGAGCTGCTCCAACTTCTCGACGGACAGCCCTAGAAGCCCGCAGTAGATCTCCTCATTGTCCTGACCCAATGTGTGGGCCGGGCGGAACTCATCGACAGGGCATCCGCTGATCTTGATTGGATTTCCTCCAAACTTGACCTTCCCGCGCCCCTCCATCTCGATCTCCACCACCGTTTCACGCGCTTGGACCTGAGGATTGTTGATCACTCTGTCCACGGTGGAAACAATACCCGCAGGTACACCACCAGCCGTCATGATCTGGTCTACCTCATCCACCGTATGGTTGCTGACCCACTCAGCAACGATGTTATTAATTTCAGGGTAATGCTGCTGACGATAGCTCTGGCTCAGGCATTCCTCTTTCATCAGCTCTTCATTGCCGATAATCTCACGGATGTATTTAAAGAGTCCAGGAGTACCGCCGTTCAGATAGATATATCCGTCCTTGGCCTTGAAAGTACCAGAGGGCACTGCCGTAGGGGCGTTGGTATCTACCGTGCCAGCCACAAGGCCAAGCGCTGAGTACTCAGGGATAAATGTGAACAGCATCGGAACTGCACTATCCAGCATACTGACATCAATGTATCTGCCCTCACCGGTACGCTCACGGTCATAAAGGGCCATCAGCACACCAGACAGTGTGAAAAGTGCACTCAGATGATCCAGCATAGGCGCACCGCTGCGAACTGGACCGGATTCCTTGGTGCCCGTAACACTCATGATGCCACTGACTGCCTGGATGATGGAATCAAAAGCCGCACGGTTACGATACGGCCCCGTCTGTCCATAGCCGGAAATGGACGCCATAATAATGCGAGGGTTGATTTTCTTTACCTCTTCATAGGAAAATCCCATTTTTTCCATGGTGCCAGGGCGGAAATTCTCCAGCAGAATGTCACTTTTTTTAATCAGCTCCCGGAGAAGCTGCTTTCCCTCTTCGGAGCGGAACTGAATCGTAACGCATTTCTTATTGCGGTTCACAGTGGGGAAGTCAAACTCAGACATCGTGCGCATGTCATCGCCGACACCCGCCTTTTCGACCTTAATGACCTCCGCACCCATATCCGCCAGCAGCATGGCACAATACGGGGCAGAAATAATCCGTCCGAGGTCCAGCACCCGGACCCCTTCCAAAATTTTTTTCATAATTGATACCCCTCCTTCGGGAAATCAGTTCTTCGTATCCTCCAGCTTAAACAGACGGGCCACATTGCCGCCCAGCCACTTCTCGAGCACCTCGGGCTTCAAGGGAAGCTGCCGCATCTCCTGAATGTTCCGATCGTAAGGAAGGATGGGCCAGCTGGAGGCGTAGATCATCTTGTTGGACAGGATCGAATTGGCATAATGGAGCAGCACGTCATAGCCGGAGTTCGGCACACCAAAGTATTTTGCCCGAACAGCGGAGGTGGCAATATAGAAGTTCGGGTGTCTCCATGCCACAGCTACCAACTCACTGACCCAGGGGAAGCCAGGATTCATGGCCACGATTTTCAACTCGGGGAAATCGCAGGCAACCTGATCCAGATTCTTGGGATGTCCGGAATACATGCTGATGCTGTCAGCAAAGTTCATGCTGCTGTGGAGGCATACCGGCACATCCAGTTCCACACATTTGGCATAGAAAGGATACATCCGCCGATCCGCTGCGGTAATGCGGAACTCAAAGGGGAAGAAGATGGCACCCTTTAGGCCAAGATCCTTGATGGCGTGCTCCAGCTCCCGCACTGCGCTCATTCCCTTCAGGGGATCCACACCACACAGGCCCTGATAACGGGGATACTTCTTGCACAGCTCTGCCACAAATTCACTGCTCACCTTTTTGGTCCCGCCAATAGACTCCGTATCCTGAGAAGCGCAAAAGGCCATGTCAATACCAGCTGCATCCATACCCGCCATCAAGTCTTCCATGCTGATATTCACGATATCGTGCATTTTCCGATAGTTGGGATAGATCTTCTCATAGTTTTCCAGATCCTTGGGGGTGCACTTATACTCCCCAACAAATTCATCCAGAGGGGGACGCAGATTAAAATCGATGACCATGCTTCAGACTTCCTTTCTAAAAATAAATTAATAGCTATTCATCATTCGTGATGGAGCAGTCCTTCATTGATTTGACGTACGTAATGGCAGGCCACAAAATGCCCAGGCATGACCTCTTCCAAGGCCGGAGTTTGCTCATGACATTTTCCCTTGCAGTACTGGCAACGCGGAGCAAAGCGGCAGCCCTCTTTTACATTGATGGGAGACGAGATTTCCCCTTTCAGCAGGATCCGCTCCTTCTGAACCAGCTTGGGTTGTGGGATTGCAGAGAGCAATGCCTTTGTATACGGATGGAGAGGACTCTGAAACAGCTTCTTCGATGGGCTTTTTTCCACCAAAGTCCCCAAGTACATGACGCAAATATGGTCCGAAATATGCTTTACCACCGACAGATCATGGGTAATAAACATATAGGTAAGTTCACGCTTTTTCTGCAGATCCTTCATAAGATTCAGGATCTGCGCTTGAATCGACACGTCCAGAGCAGATACTGGCTCATCACAAACGACAAATTTCGGATTCAGCGCCAGCGCACGTGCGATCCCAATGCGCTGACGACGCCCTCCATCCAGTTCATGGGGATATTTATTTTCCATGCTTTCAGCCAGGCCAACTGTCTGCATCAAATCGAGGACATGCGCTTTCAGTTCCTTATCACTCTTATGAACTTTATAGATTTTCAACGGCTCAGCGATAATGCTCCCCACCGTCATCCGGGGATTGATGGAGGAAAAGGGATCCTGAAAAATCATCTGCATGCTACGTCTGAGCTCATGAAGTTCTTTTTTATTTACTACTGTAATATTTCTTCCTTCAAATAGGATCGTCCCAGCCGTTGGCTCCAACAGATGCAGTATGGTGCGCCCCAGTGTGGATTTTCCACAGCCCGATTCTCCAACAATGCCCAAGGTCTGCCCTCTGGAAACCGAAAAGCTCACGCCATCCACAGCATGTAAAGTCCCGCGGGGTGTGTTAAAATATTTTTTTAGCTCTTTAACTTCAAGCAACGTCTCCATTTCTTATTCCACCCGGCCTTTCTCTGCCTCGGATGTGCGATATAGGTGGCAGCGTACCATATGCGTACCTGTAATTGCCACAGGCTCAGGATTGCTCTGCGCACACAATTCTGTCGCGTGTGGGCAACGCGGATGGAATTTGCATCCGCTGGGAAGGTTTGTAGGCATCGGCATCAGGCCTTCAATGACGGGGAGATATTCCACTTCTTCTTCCAAATCCGGAATGGAACTGAAGAGTCCCTCCGTATAGGGATGCTTTCTGTCCTCATAGATCTCCTTGAGCGTACCGCTCTCAACGATCTCTCCCGCATACACGATAGCTACCTTATCACAGATCTCCGCTACCACACCCAAATCATGAGTAATCATAATCATGGAAGTGCGCAATTCATCCTTGAGCTTACGCATCAATTCAAGTACCTGGGCCTGGATCGTTACGTCCAGGGCCGTCGTAGGCTCGTCGGCAATCAAAAGCGCCGGATTACACGCCAGCGCGATGGCAATCACTACACGCTGTTTCATACCGCCGGAAAACTGATGGGGGTATTCATCGTAGCGGTCGCCAGGGATGCCTACCAACTCCAGCATTTCCTTTGTGCGGTAAATCGCCTCTTTTTTGCTGATCTTGTTGTGCAGCAGGATCACTTCCGAAATCTGCTCTCCCACGGTCAGGACAGGGTTAAGTGAGGTCATTGGGTCCTGAAAGATCATTGTAATCTTGTTGCCGCGAATCTGCCGCATCTCTGGCTCACTGAGCTTAAGTAGGTCCTGCCCTTCAAAGAGAATCTCACCGCTGAGAATCTTCCCCGGCGGATTGGGGATCAATCCCATAATACCCAGAGCAGTCGTGGTTTTTCCTGCCCCGGTCTCACCCACAAATCCGATCACTTCTTGAGCATCCAAGTCGAAAGTAATTCCGTTTACCGCACAGGCCTCTTCTCCATCTGTGAAGAAATGGATGACCAAATCTTTCACTTCCAAAAGCTTTTCGCCCATTCGATTCGCCCTCCTAGTTCTTCAACTTCGGGTCCAGTGCATCCCGGAGCCCATCGCCCAGAATATTGAGGGCGTATACCACCAGCATGATAAAGATGCCCGGGAAGATGGTCATAGGCCAAAACTGACGAATATAATTGCGGCCGGTGGAGAGCAGAGAGCCCCATTCCGGTGTAGGGGGCTGGATACCCAGGCCGAGGAAACTCAGTGTGGATGCTGACAAAATAGCATTGCCTACGCCCAGCGTCGCCTGCACCAGCAACGGGGCAAAGGCGTTGGGCAGAATATGCAGGATGATGATGCGCCAGTTGGCTGCACCGATAGAGCCGGCAGCCTCAATGAATTCTTGGTCTTTCACCGTCAGCACAGAGGCACGCATAATACGTGCGTACTGAGGCATGGAGGAGATTCCCACAGCAATCATCAAGTTCCTGGTTCCGCTGCCCAGAGCTGTTGTGATGGCCATAGCCATCAGCAGGCTGGGGATCGCCATAAAAATGTCCATGAAACGCATGATGATATTGTCCGCCTTGGGGTAAAAGGCCGCGATGGCACCTAAGCTTCCACCCACCAGAACAGCGATACTGACGGCGATCAGGCCGACCTGCAGGGAAATTCGGGAGCCATAGATGACACGGCTAAAAATATCCCGCCCAAGGTTATCCGTACCAAAAGGATGCTCTATACACGGATAGGCGAAGGTATTCGTAAGATCTTGGTACTCGTAAGAATATGGAGCCACAAAGTCGGCAAAGATGGCGCAGAAAATCAAAATGATCATGACGGCCAGAGCCGCCATCGCCATCTTGTTCCGGCGCAAACGGCGCCACGCATCCGCCCACAGGCTGTTATTCCGCTCACGCTTCTTCCTGCGATCAGCCATGCTTATTCCCTCCACCGATTGTCTTCTTTTTGGTCTTGTACATGGATTTGATCCGCGGGTCAATAAAACTGTAGAGAATATCAATAAGCAAGTTGATCACGGTGCAGAGCACGGCCACAACCAGTACCGTTCCCATCACACAGGGATAGTCCTTGTTGTTGATACTGTCCACCAGAAGTTTTCCAATTCCGGAAATAGAAAAAATATTTTCACACAGCACCGCACCAGCCATGAGTGTGCCGAACTGCACGCCGATTACAGTAATGATAGGGATAAGAGCGTTGCGGAACTCGTGCTTCAGGATGACCACCAGTTCCTTCTGTCCCTTCGCCCGGGCAGTACGGATATAATCTTGCCGGATAACATCCAACATGCTTGATCGTGTCATCCGCATGATGATACCAGCTACGGCAGTGCCCAATGTGATGGTCGGCAGAATCCAGCAGTCCCACGTCTGCACGCCGGACGAGGGAAGCACATCCAGATTGACAGAGAAAATCAGGATCAGCAGAAGGCCTAGCCAAAAAGGAGGCATGGATACACCGAATAGTGCAATACCTGTGGCGATATTGTCTGCAAGGGTGTATTGCTTCACGGCCGATACAATTCCTGTTATCACACCAATAAGTGAGGCAAGAATGGTGGCCAGGGTCGCAAGCTTCAGAGTATTTGGAAGACGGGCCAAAATTTCATCCAGTACTGGCTGCTTTGTGCGGTAAGATGTGCCCAAATCCAGTTGCACAACACCTTTGATATAGTTAAACAACTGAATGATGTAGGGCTGATCCAACCCTAGTTCCTTTTCCAGTGCAGCTTTACTCTCCGGAGTCGCACTGTCGCCCAGCATGATCGTGGCTGGATCTCCGGGGGTGATGTACATGAGTGAAAAGACAATGATGATAACCCCCAACATAATCGGGATCATCCACAGCAGACGCTTAATGATGTATTTGAGCACAGGACTCCTTCCCTTCTGAGTAAAGTGGCACAATGACTTCAAAAGCAAACCGGACCGTAAAATATTTAGAAAGGGGGCGCTTGGCATGACCCGCCTTCTAATTTGGCTGAGTCATGCCAAGGCCTGCCTTTCTCAGGGGGAATCAGATTAGAAGTAACAATACTTGAATCTGGCGCACTCGAAAGAACCATTGGAGTAGCCCTGGAGATCACGGCTGACACCAGTCAGTTGCTGCTTGTCATAAGTGGGAATCCACGGCAGATCTTCTGCCAAAATATCAAAGCACTGCTTGTAAATGGCCCAACGTGCCTCATCATCCAGGGTTTGAACCGCCTCATCCAGCAGGGCGTCAAATTCGCTGTTCCGGTAGCCGGAGGTGTTCATAGCTCCGGAGCTTTTAGAGTAGAAATTCCGCAGCATTTTCTCCGCCTCGACAGTGGTGCAGGTGGCGCCCAGGAGGAAAATGCCTTCCAGCGTGTTGGTATCAATCATGCTCGAGTATGCACCCATTTCCATGGTAACGATCTCGGTCTCAATGCCTACTGCGGAGAGGTAGCTCTGGCATGCCTCAGCAAAGGCAATGCGCTCTGCATCGCTGTTTGTATAGAACTTACAGGAAAAACCGTCAGGATACCCTGCCTCAGCCAAGAGCTCCTTTGCCTTTTCCGGATCGTAAGTGGGGAGATCCATGGGGGCATAACCCTCTACTTCCGGGTCTACAACACTGGTTGCCAGCTCATGGACACCTCCGTAAGCGGCCTCGTAGCAGGTAGGAATATCAATAGCATACGCCACGGCCTGCCGTACCGTGGCATTGTCAAAGGGACTAAACAGGCAACTCATACCGATATAGTTGGTGTTATGAGCTGGACTCTTAACAATGGTAGTGTTTTCGCCCTCGTTGATCCGTGCGTAGTCCACGCTAGAAATCTCATAGGCGACATCCAGCTCGCCGGTTTCCAGCATAATGGCACGGTTGGTACTTTCAGTGACAATAATCATGTTCAGATACTTGATTGCGGGTTCGCCGCCCCAGTAGTCAGGAAAGGCTTCCAGCTCCACGCGATCTCCAGAGATCCAGTTTTTGACCATATAGGGGCCGGTGCCGTTGGGTGATGCCATATAATCACCGCCGGACTCCTCATAGGTCTTCTTGCAGCTGATTGCCGTTAAGGGCCACTCCAGCCAAGCAATTTGAGGTGTATACGGAGCAATCAATTTCATCCGATATGTATAAGTATCTACCACTTCGCAGTTTTCCAAGTCGACATAGGAAAGGGCGATATTTGCGGCTCCCATACCGTAAGCGCGCTCAATCGAAAACGCCACATCTTCAGCTGTCAGCTCGTCTCCGCTGTGAAATTTCACACCCTGACGAATGTGGAAAAGGATCGTCTGATCGTCTTCCCATTCCCAGCTTTCTGCCAGTCCACCAACCAGGTTACCATCGGGATCACGGGCAACCAGAGTCTCATAAATTTGGGTCTTTACGCGATGGACATTCTGGCTGTTGTTGTCGTTGGGGTCCAGGTTCATAGGATCTGCACAGAGACCGACATTCAGAGTATCGCGGACTTCTGCGCCTGTGCTGTCGGGTTGGTTGCTCTCGCCAGCCCCACCGTCTCCACCGCAGGCAACACTAGAGAGTAAGAGCAATGCGGATAGTGCCAATGCGACAAATCTGTGTGTCCTTTTCATGATCGATCCTCCTGTAAATATAATTTTTGTTGCAGTTATGACCCAGACGACTCCAACTGCAGGCGCCAGGAATATCTGAACTATCTCCATTCTTTCTCTCAGGAGATTAGTCAGCCCAAGGTGAATTCTGCCCTCCCGTCAAGCCTATGAATCCTTATACAGCAGCCCCCCTTATTTTATGGTCATTTTCACCTATAACAGCCTTTTGTTTAACACATTTTTATCACAATTAGTCAGAAAGTGTCCAATACAAAAACGCTATGTAGTTATAACGAATCTTTTATAGATATGGATTCTAACAAAAAAACCAATTCGGACAGAATATAATCCGTACCGAATTGGTTCACGACCATGCGTACTATTCCCTATTTGAGTTTTACTACGAAAGACACAATATTTTTGTATAGGGCACAATTCAGACTGTCAATTTTTGTTTTGCCGTCTGATCCCATTTTAAAAAATGGCCAATACAAAAAGTTATGTAGCTATGTCACAGGTATCGTTTATCAAAATGGAGAGATGGTATTTACCGATAAAAAAACCAATTTGGACAGTGTAACCTGTTTCAAATTGGCTTAAATATTATAATCGTTTACAAAACCGCGGACTTTGCACAGAATGGTCCGCCTAAAATTTTCTGCACCCTGCCTCTTGTGCCTTTGCCTGCAAGATGCTCATACGTCAAATAAACATCCCGTATGTGTCGCTTTCTTTACGTCATCCTGATAGTACCGGCTGGCGTATTCCAAAAGTGTTTTTGCCGCAGCGGAAAGCACTTTGTCTTGATTCCACAAAAATATAATATTTCGAAACGCCTCTTCATCTGTTAATTCGAGAAATACAATTTGATTGTTGGATCCTGCCAGTCTTTGCCGCTCCCGGTCCCGCACCTCTTCCGTTACAATGGCAACACCAATCCCATCACTTACATAGTTTAGCAGCTGGCAGTGAAAACACTCATGGAGTACATCGCAGGAAAAACCTGCCCGCCGGCACAGGCCTTCCGTAATTTCCCGAAAACTATACCCTTCCGGTAGGCTTACAAATGCTTCTTCTTTTGCCTCGATTAGAGAGATCCTCTCCCGCTTTGACAACGGGTGATTCTTTTGCACCGCTAAATAGAGCTTTTCTCGCTTCACAATACAAGCGTTCTCTGTCTGCTCAAATGGGCCGCTCGTCGCCGTGATTACAAAATCACAGTCATTATTTTTCAGCTCATCCTGCACGTCTCTCGGCATAATCTCATACCGGCGGATCCCAATGTTGGCATGGCTGTCCATGAAATCAGAGAGGAGATCTTGAATCGCTTGAATGCTGACTGTACTAATCGTAATAATCTGTTTTCCCCGTCTGGTATAGTTGTCAAGTTCTCTGGCCGCGTTATTTAAATTGTTCAATGCCTGGTTTACATAGTCACTATAAATCCTTCCGTATTGGTTTAACTGTATGCGTCTTCCGACCCTGTCAAAAAGCTGCACCCCAAGTTCCTTTTCCAGCTTAGAAATGCTTGCGCTAAGCGCAGGCTGTGAAATATGTAAAATCTCTGCTGCCCGCGTCAAATTTTCTTGCTCAGCCACAACCTGAAAATACTGTAAATGAACAATGTCCATTATGACCTCCCCAAGTGCAAACCTTGTCATAAATGATTAGATATAACGATATCAGAATAATTAATTTGACACTTTTGTCCAAACAATACTATCATACTTATGAGCAAACTGCAAGTCGCAACTAATTGCCATTACCACAAGTATCAAACATATTTTCCTGTAATTTTCATTTCGAGTTATTGGAGCAATTGTATTTTGACTGGGAGGCGACTATGCTGAAATACGCGATTATTGGGTTTGGATGCGCTGGTTACCATGCTGCAAAGGCCATACGCAGTGCAGACCAGGGTGCAACAATCGATGTCTATTCCGACCACCATATGGCCCCCTATAACCCCATGCTGACTACCTATTACGCATCTGACCGGCTTTCGTATGATGGGATGTTCCCGTTTGGTCCTCTGGATAGCATCAAGGAGGCGCTTCATTTATCTGTCTATACGGATACCCCTGTTCGTCGTCTGGAAGGCCGCACCATTCATACCGATCACGGCAGTCAAAGCTATGACAAAGTTCTCATTGCTACAGGGGCAACCGCTTTTATCCCTCCCATTCATGGATTAAGTGATGTGCCGGCCAATCGTATCTTTTGCATGCGCACTGTTGAGGATGCAAAACGTCTGCGTGAGGCCGTGAGAAACGGGGGGCATAAAACAGCCGTAGTTGTGGGCGCATCCATGGTTGGCATCAAGGTCGTCGAACTGCTTGTCCGTGCCGGGATTCGTACTACGTTAGTCGACATGGCACCCTATCTGTTTCCATTGGCGGCATATCCCGATGTCGGAACCGCCATTCAACGGAGAGTGGCCATGCACGGCATTGAGATGCTGTTTGGGGCCGGCCTTGAATCCTTGGCGCCGGGACAAGATGAGACTATCTCCGTGCACTTAAATACAGGCATGATACTGAACGCAGATATTCTGGTGCTCTGCATTGGTACCCGAGCGGCAGTTTCTTTTTTGAACCGGGACGAGATTCAGATTAACCGTGGTGTTGTAGTCGATCATCACATGGAGACATCGTTGCCCGGCGTCTATGCGGCCGGTGACTGCTGTGAGGGGAACAATCTGCAAAGCGGCGATACCCAAATCATTGGCCTGTGGGCCAATGCGGCCCAGCAGGGTCACACTGCAGGGATCAATATGGCGGGAGGGCAACATTTTTTCTATGGCAATATTCTTCACAACATAACTCACTTTTTGGACATGGACTTCATTGGGCTTGGTGACAACCGGATTTCCGGACGTGAAATTACATACGGCTCTTTAAATGATGGGCTATTTATCAAGGCGATCGTAAAAGACGGCGTCTTGGCAGGCGTTAACATTCTAAATAACTATCGCATCAGCGGTATCCTGAAAAACTACTTTATTCGCCTATTAGAGGGACGTACACAGTTTATCTCATCGCTTCAGCAGGGAATTCTACAAAAAGAAGGTCTTACTCAACGATTCATCCTGGAACTGGAGGGGGAACTGAAATGAGCGATCTGGACAAATTGCTTAAAGGCAAGATCCCTTGCGCGGAGACAGGAATTGAAATCCGTCACGGGATCTGCGATATCTGTGCACCATCCTTCCACTGCGGAATTGACGCATATGTAAAAGACGGAGTAATTATTAAAGTGGAGGGAAATCCAAACCATCCCGTAAACAGAGGACTTCTTTGTACAAAAGGTCTCTCTAATCGAGCATATATCTACCGGAAGGACCGTATCCTCACCCCGCTCAAGCGTGTGGGAATGCGGGGAGAAGGTAAATTCATCCCAATCTCATGGGGCGAGGCCTACAAAGAAATTGCCCAGCGACTGACAGAAGCCAAGTCCTCTTATGGGGCGGAAAGTGTCGCATTTTTCTCGGGTTATGCCAAATGGTACCGAGCCATCTTTGAACGGTTTGCCTATTCTTTTGGTTCTCCAAACTACGGAAGTGAATCCAGCACCTGCTTTACTTCCGGCGTCATGGCATGGGAGACCGCCACCGGACTGCCTGCCCGTGCTGACACAAACAGAGCGGATCTCTTTTTGGGCTGGGCATTTAACGGTTACTATTCCCGTTATATTGTTCCCCCGCTGATTGCAGCCCGAAAAGAAAAAGGCATGAAGGTTATCATTATCGACCCCAGGGTCACTCCTGCTGTCCTTAAGTTGGCCGATCTCCACCTGGCACCCCGTCCGGGCACCGACGGGGCTCTGGCCCATGCTATCGCTGCAGAACTCATTAAAAATGGTTGGATTGACCGAGATTACATTGAAAAATATGTCCATGGCTTTTCTGAGTACGCCGACTATGTAAAACGCTTCGGCGGAGACGAAGTAGAGCGACAAACCGGCGTTCCCTATTCCCTCGTCCAGAAGGCGGCTGAAATGATCCACGAGAGCTCCGCTATGTGCATCAACGAGAGTTCCGCCCCTCTGGGTCACCATAAAAATGGAATGCAGAATTATCGCGCCATCATGGCCCTCCTGGCCATTACGGGAAACTACGATAAGGCCGGTGGCCAGATGCCTGCAGAGCATACATATGTCCATGTATCCTCTGGCTTTCAGACCCGGGAACGGGAATTCATAGATAACGCTCGCTCGGAAAAAATGCCTCTGCCTGTGGGTGCGGAGCGTTTCCCACTCTGGCAGTATTTTGAGCGGCAAATGCAAGCCACTGATCTGGCCCGTCAGGTTCTGGAAGGCACTCCTTACCCCGTGCGGACGATCTTTGCTCTTGGCATGAATTATCGCATGTTCCCAGATTCCGAGTATGTTAAAGCTGCTCTGCTGCACCTTGATTATTTTGTGGACGTAGACCTATTTCTTACCGATACTGCAAAATATGCTGATCTTGTCCTTCCCGCCTGCAGCTCATTGGAGCGTGGAGAGTTCAAATGCTATCCAGCCGGCAGGGCAATTTATACCAATCCGGTCATCAAACCCCTGGGAGAAGCTAAATCTGATGTAGATATTTTATGTGAATTGGCCGAATATTTGAAACTTGAGGACCCATTGCTTCGGAGCGGATACGAAGCCTGTGTGCGTTTTCTGATTGGTGACCTTCACACTACCGTAGAGGAATTGCGGAGTTTTGAGGTCCCCACTCGAATTCCCGACTTTGATCCTGAGCTTCCCATGGCACGCTTAGAGCGCGGTTTGCCCACTCCGACCGGAAAATTTGAGTTGAAGTCCGAACTGATTGCCTCTCATCCAGAGTGGGGCCTGGATGCTCTGCCCACCTATGTCCCCCCCGTAACCGACGAGGAGGCCACCCGGTTCCCCATGCTTCTATGTACCGGGTCCCGGATCCCCAATGCCATCCACTCTCGTCTGCATGACGTACCCTGGGAACGCGCACTCAAGCCCATTCCCACAGCCGAGATCAGTGTTGCCGATGCAAGTCGGATAGATGTTGAGGAGGGTGATATGATCGTCATCCAGACTCCTACCGGCTCTTTGGAAATCGCCGTTCAGATCAGCGCACAGATTCCGAAAGGCCAGGTTTATCTCTTTCACGGTTATCGAGAGGCCGACGCTAACCTGCTCACTGGTCGGGACAACCTCGACCCTTATTCGGGCTTTCCGGCTTTTCGAAGCACGGCGTGCAACATCCTAAAAAAGGAGTGATCTGTTTTGGCATTACATTTTGATCTTGATATTGATAAGTGCTCGGCCTGCGGAGCTTGCGCCATTGCCTGCATGGATCAAAATGATATTTCGATTCCGGATCAGGAAAGGCCCTTGCGCTGTGTATTTCTTCGTGAGAAACCAGATGTGTCCGCTCTCCCTGATGATGATAAATATCAGTATTTTTCAACAGCGTGTATGCACTGTGATGATGCTCCATGTATCAATGCCTGTCCCGTGGGTTGCCTTTATAAGGACCCGGAAACCAATTTGACTCTTTTTGATACAACAAATTGTATTGGATGTCATAGCTGCGCAATGGCTTGTCCTTTTGGGGCGCCTGCGTTCACCAAAGACGGAAAAATGCAGAAATGCGATGGTTGTATTGAGCGTATTCGCCATAATATGATCCCCAGTTGTGTGAGAGCTTGCCCCAATGGAGCCCTCAGACTTTTATCTGATGGAGAGGAAATAGAGGGCGGTACTCACACGCTGCGCAGATTGGCACAGGAGATTTTAGACGGTTATTTTTGATTCCAGATCACTTTTCATGGTATGATTTCTGAAAATCATTGGTCAATCTCATTCAAATAGAACACATGATATCTCGGGGAGGTACCGTATTGCATTGAAGAAGCACCGAATTACACTCGAGGAGGCAACCCAACTTCTTTATGACCATGCAAGCGTAATCACTCAAACAGAGAATGTCACGCTGCTCAATGCACCTGGTCGGGTGTTGGCCCAGGATATTTATGCAGAAATGGATTTGCCTCCATTTCATAAATCCGCTCAGGACGGCTATGCGGTACGTAGCTCAGATCTTTTGGATGCTACCCGTGAGACCCCTGCTATCCTTCAGGTTACCGGCCAACTTTTTGCTGGCAGTGCCATAAATTGCAGCATTGAACCCGGACAAGCGGCCCGAGTCATGACCGGGGCTTCCATCCCACCCGGAGCCGATTGTGTAGCTCGCCAAGAAGATACGGATCTTGGTATGAAACAGGTCAAAATTTTTTCCTCCTTCACGCAAAATCAAAATATTTGCTTTAAAGGCGAAGACATGAAAGCGGGCTCGCTTTTGTTCTCAAAAGGCCTCCGTTTGGACTGGACCCATGTAGCTACCTTGGCCGGACAAGGAATTACCACAGTAAACGTCTATCGAATACCAAAAGTTGCGGTCCTGACCACTGGAGATGAGCTTACAACTCCCGGCAACAAACTGGAGCAGAGTCACCTTTATGACAGCAATGGTCCCATGCTTTACGCTAGATTATCGTCACTGCATATGGACCCTATATTGCTTCAGCCTTCAAAAGATGATGTTCAGATATTGGCAAAGGAAGTTTTTTATTCACTTTCGCAGTGTGATGTCCTGATTACCACAGGCGGAGTATCGGTTGGCGCAAAAGACTATATGGCGGAAGTTGGAAGGGAGCTAGACGCAAAGGTCCTGTTTCACGGTCTTGCTGCAAAACCAGGTTCCCCTGCCCTGGCAATGATAGTAGATGGAAAATTGGTCATCTGCCTTTCTGGAAATCCATTTGCGGCAATCGCAATCTTTGAGACGGTGGTCCGACCTGTACTGGAGCATATATCCGGAAATCACGCAGAATATCCACGGAGGTGTCAGGAAATTCTGCACGGCCATTTTGAAAAATCCTCTCCCACCCGCCGACTGATTCGCGCCAGGGCATGCAGTGGTGACGTATTTTTATCCTCAGATGGACATTCCTCCGGCATGGTCGGTACATTATCAGATTGCAACTGTATTATTGACGTGCCCGCCGGGTCAGGCCCTCTCCATGATGGGGAATCCGTTTCTGTAATCTATTTTTAGGCTTTTCTTTCCCCTAATAGCTCCATTTGAATAATATCAATCAGCACAATGCAGTGTTTTTTCCGAGGCACATATCCCCGGAAAAACAGATTTTATTTGATTCCGTCGTCTGCGGACGACAGAACTCTGCGAGGCTTTTGTAGAAAATTTGGCGCATGTATCCTTTTCGACAAGCAAAAAGGGGGCGCTCCCAGAGATGGGAGCGCCCCCTTTTTACAGATCAATCGGTATGAACTTGTCTCATCAGCCGATGGCAATGGTGGAACTCTTGGGCAGCTCCTGCTTGCCCGCCTTGGGCATGGACAGCTTCAGGATACCGTCCTCGTACTTGGCGGACACGTCCTCGGGCTTCACATCGCCCACGTAGAAGCTCCGGCTGCACGAACCGGCATAGCGCTCCTGGCGGATGTAACGGCCCTCCTTGTCCTTCTCGTCCTTGTCCAGGCCCTTGGCGGCGCTGATGGTCAGGTAGCCGTCCTTCAGGTCCACGGTGATCTCGTCCTTCTTGAAACCGGGCAGGTCCACATCCACCTCATAGGTGTTCTCGGTCTCCCGCACATCGGTCTTCATCAGGTTCTTGGCGTGCTTGCCGTAGAGCGGATCACGGCTCGTATTCCACACGGGAAACATCCCAAAGCGGTCATCAAAGAAATCATCGAACAGGTTCTCACCAAAAATGCTGGGCAACATAAGTCATTCCTCCATTCACAGCACTTATTTCTTGCCCTGCGGAGGAGCTCTCTGAACTCCTCTTCTTGGAACAATTATGTTATAGCACTGCGGATTAGCACTGTCAACACGTGAGTGCTAATGTTTACAAAAGGAACGATGTTTGTTCATAAAATATGCGATTTTGCTCCGGGGGCTGT
>ENA-ORNB01001128-ORNB01001128.1-human-gut-metagenome-genome-assembly--contig:-NODE-1128-length-20874-cov-8.619530_pt1 | contig 20874 bp, 19 predicted proteins | sample MGYA00242112_ERZ509016 | MGnify/ENA primary metagenome ERZ509016 (study PRJEB26280, sample SAMEA2338705) | human gut metagenome | biome: human gut; feature: human-associated habitat; material: faeces...
TATTCTTTTCGATGCTGGGGGTAGAGACAAAATAGTTCGCTTCGGAAAGGGTTATACCTAATTGCTGGCTGATGTGCAAAGTTAATTCTTTTTTTCTGTCCTCACTAATCGGTTCCGATGAAATTTCTACTTTAAAGATATTTCGGTTTATCATTCCCATGCTTAAAGTAGAAAGTACCTTGTCTGCATGAGTACTCCAGACTTTCAAGGCTGTCCATATATCATTGTCGTCCAGTTGAATAAAATTCTCCAGACAGTCGGGGTTGTTATAGAACTCCGTAGGATTGATATCATTGTAAAGGAAAAAACGCAATGCGGGTGATGCGAACAGTTCCACTCCTTGTGATGCCAGTTCTTTAGCACGTAATAGGGTACTGATAAGCATTTTTTCGTATGCGACGGACGTCTTATGCAGATATACTTGCCAGTACATCAGGCGACGTGCCGTAAGGAAATTCTCGATAGAGTAGATTCCTTTGGACTCGACAACCAGGCGGTCGTCCGCTACATCAAGCATTTTTATAATCCGTGCGGAACCGATATTTCCTTCTGTCACACCTGTGTAAAAGCTGTCGCGGCGAAGATAATCCAATCTGTCCATATCCAGCTGGCCGCTTACAAGTTGATGGAGAAAGCGTTTTGGATATTCGTCTTTGAAGATTTGAATGGCAAGACTAAGCTGACCGTTCATCTCTTTGTTCATCCGTTCCATCAGCATGAGGGAAATCTCTTCGTGGGAGACTCCTTTTACTATAGTATCTTCCAGTACATGTGAGAAAGGGCCATGTCCTATATCATGTAACAGGATGGCGGCCTGTACAGCTTCCGCTTCACTGTCAAAGATGAAATTACCTTTAGAAGCCAGTTGGGTGATAGCTTCACTCATCAGGTAAAAAGCACCTAAAGAGTGTTGGAAGCGGGTATGTTGTGCACCGGGGTATACAACAGATGATAATCCTACCTGCTTGATGCGGGTAAGACGCTGCAAAAGGGGATGCCGTACTATATCGTACAGTAACCCCTTTGGAATATTGATGAACCCGAATACGGGGTCGTTAATTATCTTTCTTTCGTAAGGCATTCGTTTTCTTTAGAGATCCTTTTTCTCTTTTCAGAGAATTGCTTTGAGTTGTTCAGCCATTTGCGCCTGTACTTCTTGTGCGGCGGTGCGGGCAGCTTCTGCAAACTTCTCTGTTTTATCTACGTAGATGATACCACGTGAGGAATTAACAATGATTCCGCATGTACTGTTCATTCCGTATTTACAAACTTCTTCGAGCGAGCCGCCTTGTGCTCCTACACCTGGTACGAGAAGGAAATGGTTCGGAACAATTTTACGAATATCTTCGAAAGCGCGTCCTTGAGTGGCACCTACCACATACATCATGCGGTCGTCACTAGCCCATTCTTGTGATTTACGTAATACTTTCTCGAACAGACGTTCGCCGTTTACATCTTCTGTTAGTTGGAAGTCATGCGAACCTTTGTTGGAAGTCAATGCCAACAGGATCACCCATTTACCTTCATAGGTAAGGAACGGAGTAACACTGTCTTCGCCCATATAAGGAGCTACCGTTACAGAGTCGATATTAAGCTCTTCAAAGAAGGTGCGGGCGTACATGGCAGAAGTATTTCCGATGTCACCACGCTTTGCGTCAGCGATGATGAATTGATCCGGATAGTTATCTTTGATGTATTTTACTGTCTTTTCAAATGCGATCCATCCTTTTACGCCCATGCTTTCATAGAAAGCCAGATTGGGTTTATAGGCGATGCACAAATCTGCTGTCGCGTCGATGATGGCTTTGTTGAATGCAAAGATCGGATCTTCTTCTTTCAACAGATGCTCCGGGATTTTCTTGATGTCAGTATCAAGTCCTACACAGAGGAATGATTTTTTGCGCTTTATGTTTTCAAATAATTGTTGCTTATCCATCTTGTTATTTACTATTATACAATTTACTATTGACTATTTCTAAGAAATCATTCTCAACGATCAACTCTTCATTTTTCTAAAGCTCGCTTTCTTTCAAGCGTTCCGCGTTTTCTGCTACGATCAGGTGGTCGATGCAGTCTTGAATATCCCCGTCCATGAATGCAGCAAGATTATAAATCGTGTAATTGATGCGATGGTCGGTGATTCGTCCCTGCGGATAGTTGTAGGTGCGGATTTTAGCAGAACGGTCTCCGGTCGATACCATTGTTTTACGTTTGGAGGCAATGTCATCGATGTATTTCTGATGTTCCTTGTCATAGATAAACGTACGGAGACGGGCCAAAGCACGTTCCTTATTTTTCGGTTGGTCACGTGTTTCGGTACATTCAATGAGTATTTCTTCGGCAATACCTGTATTCGGGTTCTTCCAGATATAACGCAGACGTACTCCGGATTCTACCTTATTTACATTCTGTCCACCGGCACCACCACTTCGGAAAGTATCCCATTTGATTTCTCCTTCGTTGATGACTACATCGAATTCTTCAGCTTCGGGAAGTACCGCCACTGATGCGGCAGAAGTATGAACACGTCCTTGTGTTTCGGTAGCAGGAACACGCTGTACGCGGTGTACTCCCGATTCATATTTTAAAATTCCGTATACATTATCACCCGTGACGCTACAAACAACTTCTTTGAATCCTCCTGCTGTCCCTTCGTTTGCATTGGAGACTTCCATCTTCCAACCTTTGGTTTCACAGAATTTGGCATACATACGAAAGAGGTCACCGGCAAAGATAGCTGCTTCATCACCTCCTGCACCACCACGGATTTCAAGAATTGCGTTCTTGCTGTCTTGCGGATCGGCAGGGACAAGCATCAGTTTGATTTCTTCTTCCAATACCGGAAGGCGCTCTTGACTATTGTCCATTTCTTCTTTTGCCATCTCGCGCATTTCGGTGTCCGATTCATTAGCAAGGATATTTTTAGCTTCTTCAATATTACCCAGTAATTGGATATATTCTTTCCTTGCTTTCATCAAGTCGTCTAATTCCTTATATTCTTTAGTCAACTTGACGTAACGTTTCTGATCGGCAATCACTGCCGGGTCTGTGATAAGGGTAGATATTTCTTCAAAACGGGCTACGAGTCCGTCTAATTTTTCTAATATGGTACTGTTATCTGCCATTCTTTAGTATCTAAATTCTCCGAATTCGCTCTTAATGATTAATTCTGTTTGCTCACATGCTTCAACACGTCCTACAATCTGTGCCGGAATACCGAATGACTCGGAAATAGCAATTACTTCTTCTGCATGTTCCGGTGACAAGTAGACTTCGAGGCGATGTCCCATATTGAATACCTTGTACATTTCTGCCCAGTCCGTACCGCTTTGTTCTTGAATAGTTTTGAATAAAGGAGGAACGGGGAAAAGATTATCTTTTACTACACGAACATTTTCAACAAAGTGTAAAACTTTGGTTTGTGCACCACCGGAACAGTGTACCATTCCGTGGATTTCCGGGCGCAGTGCATCGAGTAATTTCTTCACTACCGGTGCGTATGTACGAGTAGGGGAGAGCACCAACTTACCTGCATCAATCGGAGAATCTTCTACACTGTCTGTCAGTTTTAACTTGCCGGAGTAAACTAATTCTTCGGGAACGGCAGCATCGTAGCTTTCCGGATATTTTTCAGCAAGATATTTTCCGAATACATCGTGACGGGCACTTGTCAAACCATTGCTGCCCATACCGCCATTGTATTCTTTTTCGTAAGTAGCTTGTCCGTAAGAAGCCAGACCGACGATCACGTCACCCGGACGAATATTGGCATTGTCGATAACGTCTGAACGTTTCATGCGACAAGTTACGGTAGAGTCAACGATGATTGTACGAACCAAGTCGCCGACATCAGCTGTTTCACCACCGGTTGCGTATACACCTACCCCCATTTCACGGAGTTCGGCCAGCAATTCATCTGTTCCATTGATGATGGCGGAAATTACTTCTCCGGGAATCAACAGTTTATTACGTCCAATGGTAGAAGAGACAAGAATATTGTCTACGGCACCTACACAAAGCAGGTCGTCGATATTCATAATCAATGCATCCTGTGCGATGCCTTTCCAAACGGACAAATCACCTGTTTCTTTCCAGTACATATAAGCAAGAGATGATTTGGTTCCGGCGCCATCGGCGTGCATAATGTTGCAATATTCCGGGTCACCTCCCAATATATCGGGAATAATTTTACAGAATGCTTTCGGAAAGATTCCTTTGTCGATGTTCTTGATGGCGTTGTGCACATCTTCTTTTGATGCGCTTACTCCACGCATCATGTATCGTTGATTACTCATGAGTTATAGAATTATATTGTATACGGCTGCAAAAGTACTGCTTTTTTTTGGTACAGCCAACTAGGTACTGGCAAATGTTAATCATTAACTATTTTACTTTAGAATATTCTCTTGAAAAGGAGAATAATAATAGAAAATTAAGAGTTAAAATCATAGTAATGAGAACTGTGATTTTAACTCTTAATATGTAAGGGCTTTATCTGATCTTTTTTAGAATTCTACTTTCGGAGCCTTCTCGCTTCCTTCTTCTGCTTCAAAATATGCTTTCTTATCAAAGCCGAACATTCCTGCAAAGATATTCTTAGGGAAACGGCGGATATTGGTGTTATAAGCCTGTGCAGCATCATTGAAATTTTTGCGTGCTACATTGATACGGTTTTCAGTTCCTTCCAGTTGAGCCTGTAATTCCAGGAAGTTTTGATTAGCTTTTAAGTCGGGATAATTCTCGGTAATAGCTAATAACTTGCCCAGTGCTGATGTTACAGCACCTTGCGCCTTTTGATATTGCGCCAGCTTTTCCGGTGTCAGATCGGCGGCGTCCACTTTAATTTGAGTTGCCTGGCTACGTGCGGCAACAACTCCCTCTAATGTTTCCTTTTCATGTGTTGCATATCCTTTCACGGTATTTACCAAATTAGGAATCAAGTCGGCACGGCGTTGGTATTGAGTTTCTACATTTGCCCATTGACCACTTACATTCTCGTCCATAGTTACCAGACCGTTATATACACTTACTGCCCATATGACAAGGATAGCCACAACGGCTAAGATGATAATAATTGACTTCTTCATGTTTCTTGTTTTTATTGAATTTGATAATCTGTTTTTTCTTATTTTCTTTAGAAACGTGAGCCGGCACCACCACCGCCTCCCATGCCTCCGCCGAAGCTGCCTCCACCGAAACCGCCTCCGCCTCCTAAACTACCTCCGCCAAAGCCGCCGATAAATGGACCGCCTCCGCCACCTCCCCGGTGATGGTAGTCGCTATCATAACTTTGTTGACGACGTATGATGGTATGTCCGCAGTTTCTACATGTATAGGTGACATCTTCAGTTTTCACTCCGTTAATCCGGGATACGATTACACTTCCTGTTCTCTGCAATTGGTGTTTACCGCATTTCGGGCAACGGCTTTGCCTGCGTGCAGAAAAGAAAGCAAGACCTCCACCGATGACAATAAAGCAAAGGATGGCAAGAACAAAATCAAAGGAGCCACCGTCGTTCGAATCGGAGAGGGCATCGTTTTCCATGGAACCGTCAAGACGCTGGCAAGTTGCTTTAAGACCAGCCACCATTCCTGCATTCCAATTTCCGTCTTTCAGGTAAGGAATCATATATTTGGTTTGAATCCTTTTGCAGATCGCATCGGGGAGCACTCCTTCCAGACCATAACCGGTATAAAACTGGATGCAACGTTGATCTGTGACCAACAAAATGACCAATCCATTATTTTTGCCTTTCTTCCCAACACCCCATTGGTTGAGTAGCTGGTGGCAGAAGTTGAAACAATCTTCTTCTCCGATTGAAGGAACTACGGCAACTACCGTTTCAATTCCTGTTTGTTGTTCCAAGGCATAAAGCATGGAGTCTATACTGTCACAAGCTGCCTGTGAAAGTATGCCGGCCGGGTTGCAAACATATTGCATTTTGTTTTGCAGGTGAACTTTCGGTAGGTTGTCCACCGTGTATACTTTCTCTTGAGCTTGTAGTGGGAACAGAAGAATAGTTGCTAGTATAAAAGTCAATATTGATTTCATAACGAATATTTTATGTATGCAAATATAGAAACTTTTTCTGTTATGAATCTACAACTCGTTGTTATAATAGGTTTAATGAATGTATCGCCCGACGAATGCACGGACTCGGTCGGTGTACTCCTGTTTATTCTCTTTGTATGAAACAGCATGAGCCGCTCCCGGCACAATCCATAGTTCTTTGGGTTCCGGTTTGGCTTCGTAGAGCGAATATACCATCCTGGTCGGTACATACGTATCTTTATCCCCGTGAATAAACAGCATCGGAAGTTGTGACTTAGCTACTTGTTTCAGTGAGGATGCCTCTTTGAAATTCCATCCATATTTCTTTTCGCAGAGCCAGCTTGTGGTATACATTAGTGGAAAAGGAGGAAGGTGGAAACTGGCTTTAAGTTCATGTGAGAATTCGTCCCATACGCTGGTGTAGCCGCAATCCTCAACAAAGCATTTAACAAATGGCTTCTGTTTCTCACCGGACACCATCATGGTTGTCGCACCTCCCATTGAAATGCCGTGTACAACCATTTGCGTACTGTCTCCGAAAATTTCATTGGCAATGTTCATCCATTGCAATACGTCCCAACGATCTTTCCATCCCATCTGGATGGCCGGACCTTCACTTTCTCCCTGATGTTGCAGGTCGGGAAGTAATATGTTATATTCTAAATCTCGATTATATAGATAACCAATCATAAACATACGGATAGCATTATCTGTATATCCATGTACAATGACTGCTGTCTTACTGGTGGGCTGGGGAGCAGCAACATAATACGCATGAAGTTGTATTCCATGCGGATTGATGATGAAAGTGTCTTTCAGTGCGTCCACTTGTTTCAGGCTGTCCACCCATGGACGTAGGAAAGGGTAGTCTCTATACATGAAGGGATAAGAGTCGGCATCTTTAGACAAAATCTTGGCATTCGGAGTCAATGAAAAGTTTAACATATAAAAACTTCCTCCGATGGTGCAGCCGGTCAATGCCAGCATGATAATAATGATGCTATATACAACTTTTCTCCTCATAAAAATTCTTTCTAATCCTTATTTATGCCATATCTCCCATGCGGCAAATGCCTGGAGCAGCAACATTTCCAGACCGTTTTTAACGACAGCCCCTTGTGCTTCTCCTTTTTTCATGAACAGCGTAACATTAGGATTATATAACAAATCGTAGAGCAAATGGTTTGGAGTCAGTAGCTCATAAGGAATATTAGGACAGAAATCTACCTTGGGAAACATTCCTACGGGAGTACAGTTGACGATGATTGTGTATTCTGCCATGATTTCGGGAGTCAGTTCCTCATAAGTCAGCATATCATCGGCTTTGTGGGTTCGTGATACGAATATACTTTCAATACCCAAGTTTTTCAGCCCATGGTAGACGGCTTTGGAAGCTCCGCCGGTACCCAGAATCAAAGCTTTTTGGTGGTGAGGCTGCAATAAAGGCTGAATGGATTGAGTGAATCCGATGATGTCGGAGTTGTAGCCAACCAGTTTGACTTTTCCTTTCTGCTGGCGGATGATTTTAATGACATTCACTGCACCTATCTTTGCGGTATCACGGTCGAGTTCATCCAAAAAAGGAATCACTTGTTCTTTGTAGGGAATAGTCACATTAAGCCCGCATAAATTGGGATTCTCTTCGATAACTTCCATGAAGTTATTAATGCTGGGAATTTCGAAATTCACATACTCTGCATTGATACCTTCGGATTTGAATTTCTCATTAAAGTATCCGATAGAAAATGAATGTCGCAGAGGGTAGCCGATTAAACCATATTTTTCCATAATGCAATCAGGATTAAATTAATCATTCATAATGATTTGGTACTATTTTGTCGCGGTATAAAGAGTGCAAATGCCAAAAGTCAGCCGTTTGAAGTTGACTTCGCTAAATCCGGCTCGTGCGATGACTCCTTTCATAACTTCCCCTTGAGGAAATACTTTGATCGTGTCCGGCAGATAGTGGTAGGCACTGTTGTCTTTGGAGAGAAGCTTGCCCAATAATGGAATGACGACTTTAGAGTAGATGGAAAACAGTTGTTTCATCGGGAAACGGTCCGGAGTGGTTAGTTCCAGAATTACAAGATGGCCGCCCGGTTTCAGTACGCGGCACATTTCGGAGAGCCCTTTGTCGAGATCTTCGAAGTTGCGGATACCGAAAGCTACAGTGATAGCGTCAAAATTATTGTCGGCAAAAGAGAGTGAAGTACAGTCCTCTCGGGCAAAAGATATTTTATCCGACAGTCCTTCCTTTTTTACTTTTTCACGTCCCACATTCATCATACCTTCCGAGATGTCCGTGCCGATCAGTTCGGCAGGTTGCAGTTTGCGGCAGGCGAGGATAGCAAAATCCCCTGTACCGGTCGCTACATCCATCATTCGCTGCGGTTGAAAAGGGCGTAACCAGGCAATAGCTTTTCTGCGCCAGCTGCGGTCGATACCTAAAGATAAGGTATGGTTCAGCTTGTCGTAGGCATGTGCGATGTTGTCGAACATACGTTCCACTTGCTCGGTCTTTTTTCCTTCTTCGTCGTAAGGCTTGATATGTTGTTGCGGGTAATCCATTTTTTAGTTGATAGTTGATAAATGATAGTTGATAGTTGAAGAAGATAGTTGATAAATGATAGTTGTAAGATGACAGAGTCAATAGTTATATGCGATAAGCTGCATATTAACTATCATTTATCATCTATCAACTATCATTTATTATCTGTCATTTATCGCTTATCAGCTATTCAAAAAAGTTTCGACGTTTTTGAATATACGTTCAGCGATATTGCTAGTATCTTCTTTCACAAATTTCTCACCGGTGATGTTTTCGAACAATTCGATGTAACGGTCACTGATGCTTTGTACGATAGCCGGAGTCATTTCCGGTACTTTCTGACCGTCTTTGCCCTGAAAACCGTTTTCCATCAACCATTCACGAACGAATTCTTTAGAAAGTTGTTTCTGCGGTTCGCCTTTTTCGAAACGTTCCTGATAACCTTCAGAGTAGAAATAGCGGCTTGAATCCGGAGTGTGGATTTCGTCCATCAGGTAGATAGTACCGTTGTGCTTACCGAATTCGTATTTTGTATCTACGAGGATCAGTCCGCGCTCTGCTGCGATTTCAGTACCACGTTTGAAAAGGGCTAATGTATATTTTTCGAGAATTTCATACTCTTCCGGAGTAGCCAGTCCTTGTTTCAGGATTTCCTCCTTAGAGATGTCTTCGTCGTGCAATCCCATTTCAGCTTTCGTAGTCGGAGTAATGATGGGTTCCGGGAATTTCTGGTTTTCGCGCATTCCGTCCGGCAACTTCACGCCACAAATTTCGCGTACACCGCTTTTGTAAGTACGCCATGCGCTACCACACAGGTAACCGCGTACAATCATTTCTACCGGAAAACCTTCACACAATACACCTACTGTTACCATTGGGTCCGGAGTAGCCATTTTCCAGTTCGGACAGATGTCAGTAGTGGCATCGAGGAATTTAGCTGCAATCTGGTTCAGCATTTGTCCTTTGTAAGGAATACCTTCAGGAAGTACTACGTCAAAGGCCGAAATACGGTCGGTTGCTACCATGACGAGTTTTTCGCCGTTGATGTTGTACACATCGCGCACTTTTCCGTGGTACACGCTTTTCTGTCCCGGAAAGTTGAAATCTGTTTTTGTTAATGCATTCATAATGATATATATTAAAATTATGCTTCTTTCTTTAATTTCACCACAGAGGACACGGAGTACACAGAGAGTTTATTGAAATATCAGGATTAAATCCTCTGTGTACTCCGTGTCCTCTGTGGTGAACCATTACGTTCGGCTTTCGCTTCTTTGTCGAATTTTTCGTAAGCATCCACGATACGTTCCACCAGTTTATGGCGTACGATATCCTTTTTATTCAGTTCAACAAAACTGATACCTTTCACTCCCTTCAAGATGCGGAGAGCTTGCACCAATCCTGACGTTTGTGAAGCGGGAAGGTCAATCTGTGTCATGTCTCCCGTCACAATCATTTTGGTGTTCATACCCATGCGGGTGAGGAACATTTTGATTTGCTGTGCGGTAGTATTCTGCGCTTCGTCAAGAATCACGACTGCATCATTCAGCGTGCGTCCGCGCATAAAGGCTAACGGGGCAATCTGGATAATGTTCAATTCCATGTATTCCTTTAACTTGGCAGCAGGTATCATATCTTGCAGGGCATCGTATAAAGGTTGCAGGTATGGGTCGATCTTATCTTTCATGTCGCCGGGCAGGAAACCGAGCTTTTCTCCGGCTTCTACGGCGGGGCGGCTAAGGATGATTTTTTTGATTTCTTTATTCTTCAATGCACGTACGGCGAGAGCGATAGCGGTGTATGTCTTTCCCGAACCTGCCGGACCGATGGCGAATACCATATCATTCTTGGCGAATCCTTCTACCAGTTTCAACTGGTTTTCGCTTCGGGGGATGATAGGTTTTCCCGTGACGCTGAACACAATCACGTTTCCTGTCTGTTCCGTTTGCGGCGCATTTCCTTTTATAATGTCAATGATCACTTCTTCTTTCAGTGAATTATATTGGGCGCAGTACTTTTCAAGTTTGGTGATATTTTCTTCGAAGGCACACATTTCTTCCTCGTCGCCCAGCACTTTGATGACATTGCCTCGGGCAACTATGCGTAGCTTTGGATATAAAGCTTTAATTAACTGTATGTTGGCGTTGTTTACGCCGTAAAAAATAACCGGATCAATATCCTCAAGAACAATCAGTTTCTCTATCATTCAATTGTATTAAAGAAAAATTTCTGCAAATTTAATGAAACGTTTTGGATTCTCTGATTGTTTAGAGGTGAATTTTACTGCAAATCTTCCACTATCCACTTTTCGATGTTTCTTGTTTCATTACTGAAATTGATGCCTATCTTGAATATTTGTCGTTTGTCTGTGGCAAATGCTTGTGCATAATGTTTGTCATTGATTTGTTGCAGAGCTTCTTCGGCAGTTCCATCCAACTTGAATTCCATAACATAGATGAAACGCTCGGTTTGTAAGACGAGGTCAATGCGTCCCCGAGAAGTATGATATTCTGCTTTTACATAGAACCCAATGAGTTTGAATACGATGAAAAGCACATTTTGATAATGCAGCTCCAAATTGCGTATCAATTCGTAAGGTGTATCGGCAAAGAAACTTTGCAGGCGGCGGAAAAAGGCGTTGTAATCACCCTGTTCCACTTCATCCACAAATTGACGTATTTGGAAAGGGGATTCAATTAAATCTATATTCGTATAGAAAGGAAGAAGATATTTAACAAAGCCTTCTTCTACTTCCCGGTTAGGGAATCCCAATTTATAAATCCCAAAACGATTGTCGAATCCTTTGATTGTAAGATATCCACTTTGGTAAATAACCGGTATCGGATTTCGGGAAGTCGAATCAATACTGTTCAGTACATCTGCATCCGTTTCTTCATGCGTGATACGTTGAAGATCATAATTGGATTTTTTAAGTAATTCTACCAGATAAGTCGGAGTGCCGGTCTCAAACCAGTAACTACCGAATTTCATTTTATAGAACGTATTGAGTAGACTGAAAGGATTATATATTCCTATGGAGTTTTCTACGAAGTGGTAACCATCATAACATTCTTTCAATTCAGAACATACTTTTTCATAAGTCATTTTCTGTCTGTCTGCCAATATATGCAAGTCTTCTTCCATATTGTCGTGGATTTCTTTCTCTGTGATACCACAGAGTTCCACGTACTGTTCGTCCATTGAAATATCAATCAGATTGTTGAGATCGCTGAATACACTCACTTTTCCGAACTTAGTGACACCTGTCAGGAAAGCGAGTTTGATGAATCCGTCCATTGTTTTTAATACACTGTAGAAAGCCTTCATTGTGTTGCGGAACTTCTGTTGAAGTTCTTCGTTGCCAATTGCTTGCAACATGGGTTTGTCGTATTCATCAATAAGAATGACGACACGTTGCCCGGTTTGTTCATAAGCCCGTTCGATGATTCCACGGAAGCGCAAAGAAAAGGTGGTCTCTGATGAAGAGGTGCCATACAGTCGCTCCCACTTTACCAGTGTGAAGTTTAAGATATTTTCCAGACTTTCCGGTGTATCGTATTTTTCGGTGTTGAGATCAATGTGGAGGATGGGATGTTTGATCCATTCTTTTTCCAGTTCCTCTATGGCTAGATTCTTGAAAAGTTCCTTTTTCCCCGAAAAATAAGCTTCAAGGGTAGATATCAGCAGACTTTTTCCAAAACGGCGGGGACGGCTAAGAAAATAATAACGGCCGGTCTTTGCTAATTGATAGATAAGTTTGGTTTTATCTACATAGAGATAACCGTCTTTGCGAAGACTTTCAAAATTCTGTATGCCGATAGGATAAAGCTTGCCCATAATCTGATTTTTTTAGCGTTGGAATCATACAAAGATAGCAGTTTTTCATCTTAACGCAAAATTTACCTTGAAGGTTTTATGATATGCTGGTCAAAGATTTTGGAAAAAGATATTTATCGGGCAGTAATATGGAAACAACCTTGTTTCAATTCGTATTTGATGTAGCATTTTTCGGCTTGTCGCAGGTCTCTTAAAACTTCGGACAGGACAAGTTTCAGTGTGTCGGCACTTACATCTTGCAACGGTCTTCCATCTTTGTCTTCTACTTTTTTGAAACGTTTCCAACTGATGTCAAAGGTTGCTCCAAAGCAATGTGCAGAGTTGGCGGAGGCATTTCCATTGCGGCGGCGGAGACGTTTCACATCGTTTTCGGTGCGTAGTACGGAGGTGATGATTACCTGATTAGGATTCAAACCTTTGGCAGCCAATGAATCGAGAAAGTTGGAACCTATTGTATCGAGCAATGCACTGGCGCGTGGAACGAGGTAGGGAATGGAGTGTGTTAATGAATCCACTGCATAAAATTCATTATCAGTGATATGAGTCAGCTTTTCTTTCATTGCTTCCGCTTCCTCTCGGTCTGCCAGCGGACTAATACCGATCTTTTTAGCGGCTTTCAGATGTGCGTCGTTCAAATCAGGGAAAGAACGTTTGTAGCTGACAACACCCCGAATGTTGCGTGGCTCATTCAGTTTCAGTGACATATCTTTCTTTTTGCAGCCCGAAGTAAGCGTTGTCACCCCAATAACTAATAAAAATAGCGGTAATATGCGAAGCTTATAAATAGTCATTTTGCATTTTTTGCCCGCAAATATACGCTATTTTTTTATACATTTGTAGCGGTTTATAAAAATAGACCATTTCACACTAAACATAACACACATGAAAACAGATTTCGATTACAATTCTATGCCCGTCAGCTTCGCTCATTGCTTGAATGGACATTGTTTGCGCGCGGACAAATGTCTGCGTCGACAAGTAACTCTCCGGATGCCGAAAGAACGGGCTGCTGTAACGGTTATCAATCCCGAACATATCACTTCCGATGGCGGAGACTGCACTTACTTTATTGATGAAAAGCCTTTGCTTTTTGCACGGGGAATGAAACATATATTGGATCGTGTGCCCCTTGCTGATGCCAACATTATTAAACGGCAGATGATTTCCTATTTCGGCAAGACTGTTTATTACCGTTGCTGCAACAAAGAGCGATTGATAAAGCCGAAGGAGCAGGAATATATACAAGGACTTTTCCGCAAGAGGGGCGTTGCCGGATCACCTCAATTTGACGAATACATAGAATACTATGATCTAGGTTAAGGATATCTATTAGTTCCGGTAGTCCCATATATTGTGGGAAAGTATTCTCATATATTGTGGGAATACTTTCCCACAAAATGGGGGAATCTTTTCCCTCCAGCTAGGGAATCTCTTCCCACAATATATGGGACAAAGGAAGTCTGTGATGAAAGTAAAAAGAAGGTATATACTTCCGTTTATTGAATATCAGTTCCAGTATGAGAAATGCATGATGATAAGTATGAGAAATACCGTTTATTTACGACTTTTCAGGCAAAATAATATGAGAAATACCTTATTGAAAAGTATTTCTCATATTATATATTGTTGATTAGTAGGTTATTAATCAAATATTATGAGAATATGAGAAATGAAATTGCCAAATCATTTCTAGTGTGGTTAGATCACTGTGTCTTTCAGCCATTTTCCGAAAAAACGGTCATAGACAATATAACCATCCGGTGTATTATATATCAGTTCTTTATTTAGTAAGGACTTCAGTGCCACGTTAACGCTGCTGGGCGTTTTTAGATGATGCCTTTTGATAAAGTCATTGGCATTTATACTTTTTATACAGCCTTCTGTGGCAATAGCTTTCAATAGATCCACTTGATTGTTGGTTAGTAGTGTCAGGTTACTTTGGTATATGGTTTCCTGTTCATCTAAAATGTCGTTTATACAGCTATCTACCAGTCGGTTATCAATAGGGTTGATTTTCTTCTCATACAATCGGTTGAGTATGCTTTGAATGTACCAGGTGTGTCCGTTTTCAAGTTGGTATAAGTAGGAGAATGTTTCTAACGGTAGCTCTCTTTTTTCTTTGGCAAAGAATGAGTGTGCGAATGAATAATAATTCTCCAATGGAATCTCCTTTAATACAATAATCTGGGTACTTTGATAAAAAGGTCGTTTTGCAGAACTGAACATTTCTTCCATTACATGTTTTTTACTTCCGGAAAAGATAAAGTGTACATTCGGCATGAATTGGATATGAGAACGGAGCAATGCTTCTACACCTTTTTCCGGATATTCTGTAATCTGTTGGAACTCATCAATGGCAAGGTAACAATGTTTTTTTGAAGCTGCCATATAGTCGAGCACTTCTTTTAGTGTCTGTTCGGCATGAGCAGGGGCAAAGTCCAGAGTTACGGTAGGCATACCGCTTCTTTCGTCAGTACTGATTATGGGGCGGCAAGATTTGAAGAAAGCGGTCATTTGCCTGAGTATATTTTGGGACAGGGTATCCAATTCTCCGAGAACATTTTGAGCAAGCAATTGTATGAATGCCTTTAAGTCGCGTGTGGGATAGATATCCATGTAGAAATAGGCGGTATTCGGATTCTTTTCCTGTTTCATCCGGTAGAATACATTTTTGATGAGTCCCGTCTTTCCCATACGCCGAGGAGATATTAATGTCAGATTCCGCCCGTTTTGTAACGCTGAAATCATTTTATCAGTTTCTTTTTCCCGGTCACAAAAGTATTCCGGACTGTTGTAACCGTACACAAGGAATGGATTATATGGTTTCATATCTTATTATATCTTTTATGTTACATATTTTATGTAATACAAAGAACGTAATAATTGGGGAATATTCAAAGACTTTTTTTGTTTATGTGTATATAAATAGTGCGCTGATGAAAGAACAATCATTTTCTTTCATCAGCGCACTATTATTTGTCGGAGCAGGATTATTTCTTATCCTTCTTCTCTTCAGCTTTCGTTGCAGGCTCTTCCTCCGTTTTACTGTCCGGATTGATAATGCCTTTCACTGTTTCACCGATAGGAAGCTTGTCCAATATACCAAGGCTCGGAGCTACTGTCTTTACTAATGTATTCAGGAAATTGCTTGTGCCACCGTTTCCTCCGTCGAATACCGTGATATTTCCTAAGTTCATGTGCTCGAATGCCTTTACCTGTTCGCCGGCGATTTCCTTCCATTGGTCTACCATCTTGTATTGGATAGCGATGGCCGGGTTCGATTCGGCTGCTCTTACCATTGCTTCGAAACCTTCCGCTTCAGCAAGTAATGAACGTTTCTTACCTTCCGCTTCTGCTTCCAGTTTCATCTGGATAGCTTTTGCTTCTGCTTCCGCTTGTGCCAAAGTAGCTTTTGCGCGTGCTTCTGCCTCACGAGTAATCTTTTCGGCAATGGCGTTAGCCTGTAGGATAGCTTCCTGTCTGGCGATTTCCGCAGGAACGATCTTTTCAGCTTTCAATGAAGATTCCACTTTACGTGCTTTGGCTTCTTCTACCTCCTTCTGGGCAATTTCACGTGCAGTTTGTACGGCAGCTTCCGATCTGGCGGCAGCTTCACCGGCTTGCTTGTCGGCATTAGCTTGCGTCACGGCCAGTTCTGAATTTGACAGAGCCACCTCTTTCTGTGCGTCATTTCGTCCGATGGCAGCTTTCTTGGCAGCTTCCGCCTGCTTGATTTCCATATCCGAGTTAAGTTCGGCAACACGGCTTTCCTTTTCGGTATTCGCCTGTTCGATACGGATATTCTTTTCTGCTTCAGCTTTTGCTACTTGTGATTCTTTTTCCGCATTGGCGATGGCTACTTGAGAAATTCTGTCCTTATCTGCATTGGCAACCGAGATTTCCTGTTGTTTCTTCGTTTCTGCGATGGCGATATCTTGATCTTTACGCGTTTCTGCAACTTTGGTTTCGCGTTCCTTAATCTGATTGGCAATTTTGATAGCACCCAGCTTTTCCTGTTCTTCGATGTTAGCTTGTGCTTCGTTCAGAGCCTTACTTTCAGCTTCCTTACCTAAGTTGACAATGTAGTTGGCAGCATCGCGAATGTCACTGATATTGATGTTCATCAGGTACAAACCGAACTTGCGAAGTTCAGTATCGATGTTGTCTTTTACTTTAGCCAGAAACTTATCGCGGTCTGAATTTAATTCTTCGATAGTCATATCGGCGATCACCATACGCATCTGACCATATACGACATCGGTAATTAAATTCTGTTTGTCGTCCATCGTCAAACCCAGCATACGTTCAGCAGCATTTTGCATTACTTCGGGATCAGTGCTGATAGCTACAGTAATGGTAGTCGGCACGTCCACACGGATATTCTGAGCAGACAGTGCACCCGTCAGTTTGCATTCAATCTGCATGGGTTTCATGGAAAGGAATTCATATCCCTGGATAATCGGCCATACGAAAGCTGCACCACCGTGATATAGCTTCGCTGACTTCTTATCTCCTCCTGTTTTACCATATACAACGAGGACTTCATCACTCTTACATTTGCGGTAACGAGAAAGGATACCAATAAAAGTGAGTAGGATGACTGCCACTAATATAGCAGCCATAATCAACATTTCTTGTGTCATAGAATTGTGTATTTGAATAGTTATTGAATGAATAGCGTTCCGTCTTTATAACGGGTGATGATTGTTCTGTCACCCGTCTGATATGCTTTTCCGGATTCGGAGATGACGTCTACTTCGCGCATTGCTCCGTCCCGGCTTGTCTGTACTGTATATTTGCTGTCACTTTGCTTGAAGTAGATGGTACATTCCCGTCCTACAAGTTGATCTGTCTGTTCAGAATGATTCACTTGTTGCAGTTGATAAGCTTTCTTATAGAGAAACCACACAGCCAGAACAAAGAAAAGACCCACTAGAATACCGATGACATAACTTTGAATTTCAGTGTTTCCCGCTAAATACATGTACCAACCGAATCCGATTCCAAAATGAGTTAGTCCTTTAAAAGAAACTACGCTGCTGATGTCAGCATCCACGTCTACATCGGCATCTATGTCTCCGAAAAAGATGGATAGAACGAATTGGATTACAAATATTCCTGTTGTCACAAGGGCAATAATAAGGAAAATGGTACTACTCATAATTGTGAGGTATTAGTGAATCATGATTATTTTGTTCTCCAAATATACAGGTTTATGCGAATTATACAAAGATAAATGAGATAAAATGACTACTTTTGCGCGCGAAAACCCTAAAAGAGAGGAATTAGCGTGCAAAGGTATTTTATTTATTTGGCTTATGACGGAACCAACTATCACGGTTGGCAGATTCAACCGAATGGGATTAGTGTGCAGGAATGTCTGATGAAAGCATTGTCTACCTTTCTGCGTCGCGAAATTGAAGTAATAGGAGCAGGCCGGACGGATGCGGGAGTGCATGCCTCTCTGATGGTTGCTCATTTTGATTCCGATGAACCGTTGGATACTACTTCTGTTACTGATAAATTAAATCGTCTGCTGCCTCCCGATATTTCCATTTATCGTGTTTGCCGGGTTCGGCCGGATGCCCATGCCCGCTTTGATGCGACTGCGCGAACTTATAAATATTATGTGACGACATCGAAATATCCTTTTAACAGGCAATATCGCTGGCGGCTTTATAACCAGTTGAATTATGAACGCATGAACGAAGCTGCGCGTATCCTTTTCGAGTACAACGATTTTACGAGTTTCAGTAAACTTCATACGGATGTAAAGACCAATATTTGTCATATCACCCATGCAGAATGGACGCAAGAAAAAGATGCTACCTGGGTATTTACGATTCGTGCCGACCGTTTTCTGCGGAATATGGTGCGAGCCATCGTAGGCACACTCATTGAAGTGGGACGCGGGAAACTGACTGTTGAAGGTTTCCGGCGGATTATAGAACTGCAGGACCGTTGCAAAGCCGGGACATCTGCTCCGGGGCAAGCCCTGTTTTTAGTCAATGTGGAGTATCCGGAAAATATATTTGAATCTACCTGACCAATAGCATCTTATCATTTAGGAAATTTCAATCGTAAATAGTAAATCGTCAAATCGTAAATCATCTTATGTGGTTATTATTAGCATTCCTATCGGCTACTTTGCTGGGCTTTTATGATGTATTCAAGAAGAAATCGTTGAAAGATAATGCAGTACTTCCTGTCTTGTTTCTAAATACATTTTTTTCCAGTCTCATCTTTCTACCGTTTATCCTGATATCCGTTTATCAACCGGATTTGTTGGGAGGAACGATATTCAATGTTCCCGTTGCTGGTTGGGAACAGCATAAATATATTATCATCAAATCGTTCATTGTATTGTCTTCGTGGATATTCGGATATTTCGGAATGAAACATTTGCCTATAACCATTGTGGGACCTATCAATGCCACCCGTCCGGTGATGGTGCTCGTGGGAGCTATGCTGGTATTCGGTGAACGATTGAATCTCTATCAATGGATTGGTGTGATGCTGGCCATTGCCTCTTTTTTCATGTTGAGCCGCTCGGGGAAGAAAGAAGGAATTGATTTTAAGCATAACAAATGGATCTTTTTTATTGTATTGGCTGCCATTACAGGTGCTATCAGCGGTTTGTATGATAAATATCTGATGAAGTCTCTGAATCCGATGCTGGTGCAATCTTGGTATAATGTTTATCAGGTGTTTATCATGTGTCCTATCCTGCTGTTGCTTTGGTGGCCTAAAAGAAAGTCCACTACTCCGTTCCGCTGGGATTGGACGATTATCCTGATTTCCATTTTCCTTTCTGCTGCCGATTTTGTTTACTTTTACGCATTAAGTTACGACGATTCGATGATTTCTATCGTTTCGATGGTGCGTCGGGGAAGTGTGGTTGTTTCTTTCACTTTCGGTGCGCTTTTCTTCCGTGAAAAGAATTTAAAAAGCAAAGCGATTGACCTTATACTGGTGTTAATCGGAATGATATTCTTATATTTGGGGTCTAAAAGTTAAAACAGTAACACAAGACTGTTTGTCATAGGTTAAATAAGACAGATATGAAAATAAATAAACTTGTTATCACTATATTCTTCTCTGCTGTCGGACTTTTTGTTTCGACTGCTCTTCAGGCGCAAGAAGCCAAAACTTTGTTTGTGAATATGCCGGATTCTTTAAGTCCCTTGCTTACAAAAGTGAATCGTGAAGATTGTATAGACTTTCTGGAAAGTAAGATGAAAGCGCAAGTGGAAAACCGTTTCGGCAAGAAGTCGGAGATGACTGATCTTGGTAAAGACTATATCCGTATGCAAATGTCAGCTCAATCTACCTGGCAGATGAAAGTGTTGGCACTAAATGATTCAACGAACATAATCTGTACAGTATCTACTGTTTGTGCTCCTGCTTGTGATAGCAGCATCCGTTTCTATACGGACGACTGGAAACCGCTTACTACATCTCTCTTTATTACCTTGCCCTTGATGGATGATTTTCTGAATGCTCCCGATTCAACAGGAGTTTATAAGTTTGATGAAGCACGTCGCTCGGCAGATATGCTATTGATGAAAGCCGATTTTAATAAAGAAAATACGGAACTGACACTTACGTTAACAACCCCCGACTATATGTCAAAAGAAACAGCAGAGAAACTGAAACCGTTTCTCCGCCGCCCTGTAGTCTACCATTGGAAAAATGGAGCATTTGTTAAATTGAGAATTGAGAATTAAAAATTGAGAAATAAGCTGCGCTGTGGCTATCTCTGGATATTCTCAAAATAAAAAAATATAAGGCGGGATATTCAGTAAATGTCCCTCTTTCTTATAAATACAGAGATTAGTTCTCCTTTTCTTGAACTTTTCTCTGTATTTTTCTTGGTAAATTCTTGATTCTTCTATCTTTTTACAAGAATATTATTTACATATTATTGTTTTTTCTTCGCAACGCTGCGTTATGCACATACTTTTTTAGGTGAAGTTAAAAACCTCTCCTCTTCTGTTCTTATTTCAGTCTGATTATGCTGCCGTTCTTTTTTTCTTTTCAACCTTTTCTATCATACATACCGCGTTGGCCGTATGTATTCCAAAGAAAATCCAAAGAATTTCCGTTTTTCTGTTTCTGGCTTTTATCCTGGCCAGTGAGTAATGTTGTTTCTGTGTACCAAAACTTCCTTCCAGACGGGTAGCTCTTTCACGGCTAAGTTCCGACCGTAAGATCTTCCGAAGCGGCTCATCTTTGGCCGCTCTGCCCTTACGCTTAAAGGAAGTACTTATATGATATTTTGTACAAAATTTCCGGTTGGCATTATTAGCATAGATTGAATCCGCTGCAATCGCCTTAACCCTAACCTTGATCAGTTGTTGTTGCAGATGAATACAGTCTTTTAAACGTACTCCTTCGTTAAAAGCCTTAAAGGAGATATGTTCTATAAAGGAGATTC
>ENA-ORNB01001132-ORNB01001132.1-human-gut-metagenome-genome-assembly--contig:-NODE-1132-length-20863-cov-9.369425_pt1 | contig 20863 bp, 18 predicted proteins | sample MGYA00242112_ERZ509016 | MGnify/ENA primary metagenome ERZ509016 (study PRJEB26280, sample SAMEA2338705) | human gut metagenome | biome: human gut; feature: human-associated habitat; material: faeces...
AGTAGGAAAATAAACCGATGAAGTGTGTTGAGGTTTACAAGGAATTATATCATCAAGAACCGTTTGATGTGGCGTTCTGCCCGTACCGCATCAGTCCACTGGGTGCGCATATCGACCATCAGTACGGAAAAATCAATGGATTGGCAATCGACAAGGGAATCCACATGGCCTACCACCCGAAGCAGAACGGTGTTGTGGAGTTGCAGTCCTTGAACTTCCCAAAGCGCGCCCAGTTCTTTGTAAGCGCAGTTCCAGATGAAAAGCAGGGCGACTGGGCAGACCATCTGCGCGGTGCGGCGAAGATGCTAGGCGAGAAGTACCGCTTGAAAGTCGGTCTATCCGGCATCATTGAAGGAAGTCTGCCGATTGGCGGATTGTCCTCGTCTGCATCGGTTATTATCTGTTTCTTGTCGGCACTGTGCAAAGTGAATGGTATCCATTTAGAACCAATGGAGATGATCCTTACAGCAAAGGCAGCGGAAAACCAGTATGTCGGCGTTTCTTGTGGCAAACTCGACCAGAGTTGTGAGGTGCTTTCCAAGAAAGACCAACTGCTGTACCTCGACACGAAAGATGATAGCTATGAGCTGATTCCGACTAGCGAGAAGATGAAGCCTTACAAGATAGCGATTTTCTTCTCCGGCTTGGAGCGTTCTTTGAAAAACTCCAAGTACAATCTGCGGCAGGATGAGTGTAAGGCAGCGGCCTATGCACTAATGGGCTATGCAGGGATGGACTACGATACCTTTGCAAACACCCGGCTCCGTGATGTACCGTTTGAGGTCTTTGAAGCCTATAAAGACCGTCTGCCCGAACTGTGGTGCAGACGTGCAGAACACTATTACAGCGAGTTCGCTCGTGCCGAAAAGGGTGCAGAACTGTGGCGTAAAGGTGATTTGGAGGGGTACGGTCAGCTTGTTTTTGAAAGCGGAAAATCCTCTATATACAGCTATGAGTGTGGTTGTAATGAACTGAAAAAGCTGTATGAGATCATGACCGATACCGATGGCATCTACGGTGGCCGCTTCTCTGGCGCGGGCTTCAAGGGCTGCTGTATGGCACTGATTGACCCAGATAAGGCCGAAGATATTGAAGTAAAAGTGACAACAGAGTATCTGAAAGCGTTTCCAGCATTGGATGGAAAGTATAGTTTCCATTTGTGTGAGAGTGCCGATGGCGTGGAACTGTAAGGAGAGTACATAGATGAAATGTTTGATTTTGGCAGCGGGCTATGCTACACGGCTTTATCCGCTGACAGAGAATTTCCCGAAACCGCTTCTGAAAGTGGGCGAGAAATCCATCCTTGATTGGTTGGTGGATGATCTGGTGGACACCACCGACATTGACGAATTTGTGGTGATTTCCAACCACAAGTTTGCACAGCATTTTGAGGATTGGAAAAGCAATAAGAAAAGAACACGGCCTTATGAGATTACTGTAATCGACGACGGTACAAGCACCAATGAAACTCGTTTGGGTGCAGTCAAGGATATTCAGTTGGCGGTAGAGAAATTGAATCTGGCTGACGATTTGCTGGTTATGGCTGGCGATAATGTGCTGGATTTCAGCCTTTCCAAGTTTGTGGAGTTCGCAAAGGAAAAGAATACCTCCTGTGTGATGTGCCACGAGGAAAATGAACTGAAAAAGCAGCAGAAAACGGCGATCATCACGTTGGATGGCAATGACCTGATTACCAGCTATGAGGAAAAGCCGACGGAACCAAAAGGAAATCTGGCTGTGCCGCCGTTCTACTGCTATCGTGCCTGTGATGTAAAGCGGATTCAGGAAGCTCTGGAGAACGGCTGCGGCTATGACGCACCGGGCAGCTTTGCGGCTTGGTTGAGCAAGCAGACCCCGATGCACGCTTATGTTATGCCGGGTAAGCGGTATGACATTGGCGACATTAACAGCTATGAGTATGTAAAAAGTGTGTTTTTAAGATGAATATACAGGGGAGAAAGTAATAATGAAGGAGTTTAAAAATCTGAAAATCGCCGTGGCAGGCACGGGATATGTTGGGCTTTCGCTGGCGGTGCTGCTGGCACAGCACCATCAGGTAACGGCTGTGGACATTGTGCCGGAAAAGGTGGAACTTATCAATAGCAAAAAGTCTCCGATTCAGGACGAATACATTGAAAAGTATCTGGCAGAGAAAGAACTGAACTTAACTGCAACACTGGATGCAAAAGAAGCATATTCTGATGCTGATTTTGTTGTGATTGCGGCTCCGACCAATTATGACAGCAAGAAGAATTTCTTTGATACTTCTGCGGTTGAAGCGGTTATCAAGTTGGTGATTGAGTATAACCCGGAAGCAATCATGGTAATCAAGTCTACGATTCCTGTTGGCTTCACTGCAAGTGTTCGTGAAAAATATCACTGCGATAACATTATCTTCAGCCCGGAGTTCCTGCGTGAGAGCAAGGCTCTATACGACAACCTGTATCCGAGCCGTATCATCGTTGGCACGGATGTAGAAAACGCCCGTCTGGTGAAGGCTGCACATATTTTTGCTGAATTGCTTCAGGAAGGCGCAATCAAGGAAAACATTGATACGCTGTTCATGGGCTTTACCGAGGCAGAAGCGGTCAAATTGTTTGCTAATACCTATCTGGCTCTGCGTGTTAGCTACTTCAATGAATTGGATACCTATGCAGAGATGAAGGGCCTGAACACTCAGCAGATCATCAATGGTGTCTGCCTTGATCCGCGTATCGGCACTCATTACAACAATCCCAGCTTCGGCTACGGCGGGTACTGCCTGCCCAAGGACACTAAACAGCTGCTCGCAAATTATGCCGATGTACCGGAAAATTTAATTGAAGCAATCGTGGAATCTAACCGTACTCGCAAGGACTTTATTGCGGATCGTGTGCTTGAAATTGCTGGTGCTTATGAAGCAAATGACAGCTGGGATGAGAGCAAGGAAAAGGAAGTCGTGGTTGGTGTTTACCGTCTGACGATGAAGAGCAATAGCGATAACTTCCGTCAGAGTTCCATTCAGGGCGTCATGAAGCGCATTAAAGCCAAGGGTGCAACGGTTATTATCTATGAGCCGACGTTGAAAGACGGTGAAAAGTTCTTTGGCAGTCTTGTGGTGAATGACTTGGATGAGTTTAAAAAGAGGAGTCAGGCAATCATTGCAAATAGATACGATAAGTGTCTGGATGATGTGAAAGAGAAAGTTTATACGAGAGATATTTTCCAGAGAGATTAAAGCAGAATAAGCAATATATTCTGACATTTTAATGGCTGGCCTAGTATGGTTTGAAACGAATTGACTAGTAACTAAGTAATCTGAGCAGAGTTGCAAAGAACGGCAATAAACAATGTACAATGTTGACCTTGAACTATAAGCATAAAATATAGTGCGCTAATAATGATCTTATAAAATTTAAATGAACAGGAATTAAAAACCGTATGAAAGTACAACTATCAATATGTATTGTTGCATACAATAATTACGATGATGTTGCGAAAGCAGTTTCGAGTCTTGAAGAATATACGCCCTCACAAATAAAAAAACAAGTGTATATAGTTGATAATAGCATGTCTTCAAAAGAGCAAGAAGAAAACTTAGCTGTTTTGGACAGCGTTATTGCTAGATATGATGATGTTTGCATTATTAATGTGGGAGCAAATCTAGGATTTGGAAAAGGCCATAACTATATATTGGATGAACTTGAATCAGAGTATCATGCAATTGTAAACCCAGATATTATTTTTACGGAGGATGTTTTCTCTCCAATCATTGAATACATGAGAAATAATAGAGATGTTGGAATGTGTATTCCCAATATTACAGATGAAAAAGGAGAACGATTACAAGTTTACAGAAGGGAGCTGACGGTTTTTGATATGTTTATTCGAATGTTTTGCAAGAACCTCTTCCCAAAAAGAAACGCGATGCATACTTTGCAAGATCAGGATTATACACAACCATTTCAAGTTCCGTTTGGACAAGGGAGCTTTTTAGTTATAAGAACAGAACTGTTTAAGAAATTGAATGGTTTTGATGATAGATTTTTCATGTATTTAGAAGATGCCGACTTATGCAAACGAGTAAATGAAATTTCAAAACTGATGTATTATCCAGGAGCCTCTGTCGTTCATAGGTGGGAGAAAGGATCTCATAAGAACAAGAAGTTGCTTATGTATCATATCCAATCTATGCGAAAATATTTTGAAAAATGGGGCTATAAGTGGTATTAAGGAGAAATATTATGAAACTACTTGTTATTCAAGAACAACATTTTACAAAATTACCAAATGGTCAGGTTTGGGTCGATAAGCAGTCTGATACAAAATTTTGGGAACGCTACTTAAGTGCTTTTGATGAGATAGTTGTGTGCGCTAGAATGAAGTGCGCAGATAGTTTGGGCGTAAAGGCATTGCGGTCAGATAGAAATGAAGTCTCATTTATTGGAATGCCTGATTTCAGAGGTGCAGCAGGTATTATAAAGCACTATTTCCAGATTCAAAAAGCTCTGTCTTTAGCATTAAAAGAGGCAGACTGTGTTATTTTTAGAGCGCCCAGTCCGATTTCAATGGTTTCATATGGTATCGTTCGAAGAAGCGGAAAACCTTTTGCTGTTGAATTGATGAACAACCCTTTCACACATTTTTCTCCGGGGTCAATGCATCATTTCTATCAACCAATCATTCAGAAATTTATAACAAATCAGACGAAACGTATGTGCAAAGCAGCAAACGGCGTTTCGTATGTAACAGATCATGTTCTACAGGAGCTGTATCCGTCTACAGCTAGATTAAATAATAAAGAGACAGAAAAGTATTTTGAAAGCTCTTATTCGACAATTAATATAAAGAAAGAAGACTATTTGAAAAGAGAGTGGCCGAATCAAAGGCCTACAGAAGTTGTTCTGGTTCATTCTGGAGAGATGCTGGATTATCGAAAAGGACAGGATGTTTTTATTAACGCAATTGCGGAATTAAAGGAAAAAGGCTATCCAGTAAGGGGAATTTTAATTGGCGATGGATTAATGCGTCAAGAGTTTGAGAAGATGGCAAAAGAATTAGGTGTTTCAAATGCTATTGAGTTTACAGGGTGGAAATCTGGCTTCAAGCAGGTGCAAGCAGAGTTGTTGAGGGGGCATTTTTTTGTCTTTCCTTCAAGTGGCGAAGGTTTGCCGAGATCGGTGATTGAGGCAATGGCATCTGGGCTGTTATGTTTTGGTTCAAAAATCGATGGTGTAGTTGAGCTGCTAAATGAAAAAATGCTGGTTGAGAATATGGATGGTCATGCATTTGCACAGCATATTGAACCATTTTTGGATGATTGGTCTATGGCGTGTGCAGAAAGAAACATACAATTTGAAAAGTCAAAAGAGTATGAGGCGAGTATCCTTAATAAGAGAAGATCCGAATTTTATAAAAAATTACGTAATTTAGTTGATACACAAAAATAAGATATTGATGTTATTACGCAGAGGCACGTTTTTGGAGCACTAGAAAAGGGAAAACATAAGAAAGATGAAAAGAGTTTTACAGGTCTTGGGTTCACTGCAAAGAGGCGGAGCTGAAACGATGGTAATGAATGTTTACCGTCAAATGGATCGTTCAGATCTTCAGTTCGATTTTTTACTAAAGGAAAAAGTCAATGATGGCTACGAGCAAGAAGTCAAGGCGTTGGGAGGGCACATTTTTTATGTTGAAAGCCCCAAAAAAACAGGCGTGAAAAATTACATAAAAAATGTGAAGGCCGTTATAGAACAGAATGGCCCTTATTGCGCGGTACATTCTCATATGAATGTAATGTCCGGCTTGATTATGTTCTCGGCTTGGTTGTCGGGAATCAATCTTCGCATAAGCCACAGTCACAGTACACGCTTTACAAATTCATTTCCGACTATTATTTTAGGAAAAACCCTTATAAAAATATTTGCTAATAAGAAGGTTGCGTGCGGGCAAAAAGCGGGAAAAGCGCTTTTTGGACAGAGCAAATTCAGTGTTATTCCAAATGGAATTGATACCGCTAAGTACTATGTCTATGATGAAAACACCCGCAGCATTTTGCGTCGAAAACTAAACATGAAATTAGACGCATTTCAAATATGTCATGTTGGTCGGTTTGTTGATGTTAAGAATCATAAGTTTATCCTTGAAGTTGCAAGGGAATTGAAAAATGATAATGTAAATTTCCAAGTGCATTTACTAGGAGATGGCGAACTCTTCGATGAAATTCATCAGATGGCTAATGAAATGAATCTTGAAGAAGTATGCTTTCATGGGAGTGTAGAGAACGTCAACGAATATCTCAAGGCATCAGACTTGTTTATACTGCCTTCTAAATATGAGGGACTTCCGGTAACATTGGTTGAAGCACAGAGTGCAGGAGTTAAGTGCTTGGTTTCGAACGGTGTTCCAACAGAAGCCGATTTCAATCTTGGATTAATGGAAGCGCTTCCCCTAGAGAAGGATATTTGGGTTACAAGGATAAAACAGTGTGTGTCTAATAAAAAAAGAATAGCGCAATCAGATATTGAAAGTGCAATAAGGAATAGAGGATATGACATTAGAGATAGCGCGAATAAGATGCTTGAAGTATATTTATAAAATCAAGGGGGAAGAGGAGTATGGGAGGTAAAAAGATAAAAGTTTGTAAACAAACCATATATGCTTTTCTGCTTTTGATGTGCCTTATAATTGCTTATGCTTACGAATCTACAATGGTCGGTTCGGGAGTTCTTCATAATATACAGTTTGTTTCAATAATAGGAACAGGCATTTTACTTTATATTATTGCTTCGTGGAAAACTGTATACTATCGAATTCTCTCCCCATATATAATTATTGTATCTACATTATATCTTACTTTATGTGGACAAAGCGTTGCATGGGCATTTGGACTTAAAGCAGGCTATAGAGACTTGAGATATGCTGCATATGGGACTGTGACGTTTCTGAACAATGAGTTGTGTCATGCATTACTCTATTCGTATTTATGTATTGTGATGCTGCATGTCGCAGTTCTTGCGTATGTTGATCCCAGTACAAAGAAAATGAAAAGAGTTGAGAAGGCATTTGAAAAAGAGAAACAAAATCAACTCAACTCAATTGACAAAAGATTATACAAAATACTTGTTGTATTCGGCATGGTATTGATTGCTTTAACTATTGTTCCATATTTAATGACGAACCTTAAATCGTATTCTATTATACGAATTAAAGGGTATGGAGCACAGTACGATAGCGTTTCATATGGATTGAGTTCAATTGGTGCTAAGATTGCCGATTTTTTTCCAGTTGGAGTAGTTACACTGCTTTTCGCATGGGGGAAAAAAACAGAATACAATAAAAACAATTATGCATTAAAGTGCGTATTTGCTTACCTAATAGTAGGGGTGCATCTGTTCATTCAACTATTGCTTTCCCAAAGAACGGGAGTTATTCTGTTTACCGTTGCAATTTTATTTCTGTATTTTACAGATAAGAAAATACCAAGAAAATGGATTCTTTTTGGAATTCTAGGGTGTGCGATTCTGATGGCAGGAATGCGCATGGTTGATATGATCAGAAGTGGTTCTATAGCAGATATATCAGACTTTTTTACGTATGTAGCAGATGATGACAATAATCCTGTTTTGGATTTTTTGGGAGATATTGGCTGGAATCTGATGACTACACTAGAGTTCCAGAAGGTAATCCCCAGCGTGCATGGGTTTGGTTTTGGCTCATCCTATTTAGTGTCTATGACATCAATTGTTCCGAATTTGAATTTTTGGACGGTTCATCCAGCTTATCAATATGGAAATATCTCCGGTTGGTTACAAGAATACTTAAGGTTTTCATTTGGAATTGGTTGCACACCAGTAGCAGAATCTTATTACAATTTTGGAGTATTTGGATTTCTATTTTTTCTAATCTGGGGCAAATTCATCACCAGCCTGAATAGGAAATTCGATTCGCCGAAATCGATATTAGATACTTATCAAGTAATTCTGTTTATGGGGATTTTGCTGAAATCATCGGTTCGAAGTAGTATGTTTGCAGTATTTAGACCTTATATTTTTTATGTGGTATTACCAGTTATTTTGATTAAAACAGTATATCAAAATCGAACGCTAAAAGCATAAAGAGGTAACTATGAAAATTGGAATTTTAACGTGGCATAAGGAATGCAATCACGGTGCTGTTTTACAAGCTTATGCTTCACAGGAAGTGTTAAAGAAATTGGGTGCCGATCCCGTGATGCTCGATTATATCGCAAATGGCGATAATAATATGGACAATGCATTAAAAAAGCGATTAAAGCGAGTGATTAAAAGGCTTAAACCTAACGCATTAAAAGTCAGAATGATGTTGCCGAAGTGGAATGATGTAAAAGTAAAAAAATTCGCAGACTTTAGAGCGGAGATGTGTGCACTAGGTGATATGTACAGTGCAGAAAAAGGACTTGATAAAGTTTTGATCGGCAGTGATATGGTCTTTGATTTTTATGAAGGATATAACCCATTCATGTACGGAAAAAACGTGAATTGCGATTATATTTTTGCCTATGCAGCATGCTTTGGATACACTACAGACGAACTGTTTGAAACTTATGAACATAAGGATGAAATCATTGCGTATATAAAGAAAATGAAAGCGTTGTCTTATCGTGATGACAACACGGGGCATCTACTAAGAAAGTACTGTGGGGAAAATAACGCAGTAAAGACGATTGATCCAGTAATGCTATATGGGTTTAAAGAGGAACGGCATCTATGGTCAAAGCATAACAATCGCACGCCTTATATGGTGATTTATTCTTACACTTATAATATGGATGCTCCGAACGAAATTCGCACTATAAAAAGATTTGCAAAAAATAAAGGGTTAAAAATTATATCTGTAGGATACATTCATACATGGTGCGATGAAATTGTAAATGCCAGCCCTATGGAATTTATAGATCTATTTGAAAATGCAGATTATATTGTGACAGATACATTTCATGGAACCGTCTTTTCACTCACATTTTCCAAACAATTTGCAGTAGTTGTAAGAAATAATGCATTTAAGGTTGTGGATGTTTTAAACTCTGTTGGTCTAAAAAGCAAAGTAGAAAAATCATTGGAAGAGCAGTTTAAAGAGGGTGTTGATTATCGATACGTTGAAAGTAATATAGAAAGCCTTCGAAAAGAATCATTTGAGTATCTAAAAAATCAGGTAATAGAAAACTGTTGTTGATTAAAAAGAAAAAATGACGCAAATTATTGTTTAAAATGCGATGAGATGTGCCATTGGCTTTATTGTGTACTATAAATGACAAAAACCTGAATAGTGAGAGCATAAACGATGAAAAAGAATTTTATAATTACAGTTGACACTGAGGGAGACAATCAGTGGAACATATATAATGGACAGGATATTACAACCGAAAATGCGAATTTCATTCCTCGTTTTCAGGAAATGTGTGAGGGATTTGGCTTTAAACCAGTGTATCTGGTCAATTATGAGATGGCCAATAATGATTTCCTAATGGACTATTTAAAGAAAAAACAGAAAGAAGGAGTTTGCGAAATCGGAACACATCTCCATTCATGGAACTCTCCACCTGAGCATGAGTTGGAAAGAAAGTTCGAGGGTAATCCGTACATTACAGAATACCCTGAGCAGATTGTTTATGAAAAAATTGACTTTATGACGAAACTCATTGAAAGTAAAGTTGGGATTAGACCGGTTGTTCATAGAGCAGGGCGTTGGGCATCAAGTGATTGTATGTTTGATATCCTTAGTGAATTAGGGTATATAGCAGACTGTTCTGTTGTTTCTGGCTGTAACATGCTTAATTATCCAGGGAAAACAGTTTCGTACGGATTTGATTATAGAACCTATCCCAATGAGGCCTACCTGGTAAAGGATAACTTGATCGAAATTCCGATGACAGTTAAGCATATACAACATACTTTGGCAGGAAAAAGTATAAAAAATAGGGCAAAGAATCTTATAGTTGGTAAAGACCGTTGGCTGCGTCCTGCAATTTCCACTGTTAAGGAAATGAAGCTGAATATAGACGAACGGGTTGAAAATGGCTCTGACTATGCGGAATTCATGATTCACTCTACCGAACTTATGCCTGGAGGAAGTCCGTATTTTAAAAATTCCCGTGATGTTGAAAGGGAATATAAAGATATGAGGACTATATTTACGTATGCAGTGCAATGTGGGTTTGAAGGTATTACGATGCGGGATTATGCAAAGAAATTTCTTGAGAAATAAGTGCGAAGTTATCTGGGATCGGAGAAAATGGAATGGCGCAAAATCAAAATGCAAGTGCAAGACTAGCTAAAAACACTGTCATATATATGATTGGAAATCTTGGGAGTAAGATTCTTCAAGTGTTGATACTTCCGCTGTTGACGGCAGTATTGCTGACAGAAGAGTACGGATATTACGACCTGATTGTTACAACAATTAACTTAATCACTCCAATTGCAACGCTTCAACTGGTGGAGGCAATGTTTCGATATTTATTTGGAGGGAGTGAAGAAGAAAAGCGCGTTACGATCTCTTCGGTTACAGCTGCCTTAGTTGTAGGAATGACCATTTTAGCAGCGGTGATTGCCCTTATTCAAATGTTTGGCATTGATTTAAAGTATCCGTTTTTAATTTACTTAAATTATATTACGAATATTTTATTTGATTACATGCAAAAAATTGCTCGGTGCCAGCAAAGAAATTCGTTGGTTGCGGTATCGGGAGTAATTAACACATCGGTGATGCTGGCAGTTGAAGCTATGGCACTTTTAGTTTTCAAGATGCGAGTTGACGGTATGCTATTGGCAAACTGTGTTTCGTATTTTGTTGCAGTTCTATATTTGGAGTATAAACTCCGAATTGAGGAGTATCTTTCCATTGCTGCAGTTAATGTTAAACGAGTAAAAGAATTACTTAAGTACTCATTGCCGTTGGTCCCTAATAGCGTTTGTTGGTGGGTCGTATCTGCCTGTGATAGATATGTCATTTCTTTCTTTCTTTCGATTTCTGCTAATGGCATTTATTCCATCGCCGGTAAATTCTCCCAAATGCTATCTATGATAACAAGCGTGTTTCAAATGGCTTGGCAGGAAAGCTCGATTATTGAATCTGATAAGGCCACACGTGATGAATTTTATACAAAAACCTTTGATTCATATATGAGATTTTTACTATCGGGCTATGTGGTTTTGCTTCCAATTATTCGATTGGCAATGCCATTTTTGGTTGCAGAGGAATATCGTATTGGATATTTGTATAACCCGTTACTGCTTCTCGGCGCTGTTTTTTCGGCATTTTCTCAGTTTTACGGTAGCGCTTATTTAGCATTCAAAAAAACAGGGGGAGCATTATCAACAACGATTATTGCAGCAATTATTAATGTGACTGTTGGTGCATGCCTCATTAGTAAAATCGGATTATATGCCCCTGCTCTTGGAACGACATGTGCTTTTTTAGCACAATGGCTATTAAGAGCTAATCAAATGAAGGATTACTTTAGAGTGAAAATCAATACTAAAGTTTTGAGTTTTATGGCTCCGACTATGATAGTATATTATGCCTTATATTATAAAGACAGCGTTGTATTGCATTTGACAATGCTCCTTGTCGCAAGTATTGTTTTCTGCACAGTGAATCGAGAGATGATTAGAAAAATATTAGCGACTGTAAAAAAGAAAGTTAAAAGTCAACAGTATTAAGGTGTGAAAATGAAAACAGTATGCGATGCTAACAAGTGTAACGGATGTATGGCGTGTCTCGCAGTATGTCCGCGTAAATGCATTACTATTAGAGACGACATTTATAATTACAATGCAGTTATAGACCAAACTGCTTGTATCAACTGTAACGCATGTGAAAGAGTTTGCCCTAATCTTTCGGTTCAGCAGAAAGTAAAGCCTTATAAATGGGAACAGGGATGGTCTTACAGTGATGCTCGAAGAAATGCGGCATCTGGAGGAATTGCATCTGAGATAATTCGGGCGTTTATTTCGTCTGGTGGATATGTGGCTTCCTGCTTGTTTAGAAATGGTGAGTTTGTTTTTGATATCACAAATGATCTTGATACTGCAAAGTGCTTTGCAGGCTCCAAATATGTTAAGAGTAACCCCGAAGGAATATATGAAAAAATAAAAGACAGGCTAAAATCACATAAGGTCTTATTTATAGGGCTGCCGTGTCAAGTTGCAGCGCTAAAGAATTATATAAAAGCTCAAGACAACTTATATACTATTGACCTTATTTGCCACGGAACTCCATCGCCGAAGGTTTTAAGTTATTATTTAAAAGAGCATGGAATTGATATAAATTCGGTTGATGATATTAGATTTAGAAATCATAATTCATTCCAGCTTGCATCTGATTATGCGGTTTTCAACCCAGAGGGTGTAGATGATTATTTGTTATCCTTTCTATCGACATCAATCTATACAGAGAACTGTTACTCATGCAAATATGCTTCTTTTGAACGAATTAGTGATATGACATTGGGGGATTCCTGGGGAACTGTTTTTACTGACGAAATCGCCGAGGGAGTTTCTTTGATACTCATTCAAACACAAAAGGGAGAAGATTTAATAACGGGACTAAATGCCTTTTTAACAGATGTTGACATAGAAAGAGCTATAAATGCAAATACACAATTGCAAGAGCCTGCAAGAATGTCTCCATCTCGAAGCATGTTTTTAAATGCAGTAAAAAATGAGGGATCGTTTAGAATCGCAACACTAAGAGCTTTTCCTCAAATTGTTATAAAACGTTGGGTAAAAAGATTGTTGTTTAAAGTTAACCTATATCGTCCAGGGGGGGGGTATAGATTAACGGTTCGTACTAAAAAAGATGATTTGGATATATAAAAGGAGATAAAAATGGAAAGGGAATTTATCGTTCTTTGTGGTGAACATTATAATCCACTGGGCATTATAAGAAGCCTTGGAGAGGCAGGGATAAAACCAATTGCAATCGTTAAGAAAAATGAATTTCAATTGACTAGTAAAAGTAAATATATCAAAAAACTGCATTTTGTAAACAGTATTGAGGAAGGTTTTAATCTTCTACTTGAAACCTATGCAAATGAAAAATGCCCGCCTTATGTATATACAGCTGACGATAAGACGATGACTCATATTGATCAACATTATGACGAAATACGTGGCAGGGCATTTTGCTTTAATGCCGGTAAACCGGGAAGAATTACATTCTACATGAATAAAGACAATATTAATCGTATTGCAATCAAGCATGGATTAAATGTGTTGAACGCTACTGTTGTGAATAAGGGAGAGATTCCATCGGGACTTGAGTATCCGATTATAACAAAACCAATTGCCTCAACCATGGGTGCATGGAAGGGAGATATGTATATCTGCAATAGCGAAAAAGACTTAAAGGAAGCGTATGGAAAAATTTTAAGCGAAAAACTGTTATTGCAAAAATATATACATAAGAAAAATGAATACTGCTTGGAAGGACTAAGTGTCGCGCACGGACAGAGTGTTGCAATATCAATTGCCTCAAGCTATAATTACATTTTGGATAATGGCTATAGTCCGTATATGACGGTGAGAAATTTTGATAAGCCGGCTTTAGGAGAAAAATTGAAAGAAATTCTAAAGGAAATAGGTTATGAAGGCATATTTGAAATAGAGTTCCTTGTAGATGAAAATGATCAACTTTGGTTTTGCGAAATTAATTTCAGAAACTCTACATGGAGTTATGCTTCGACATGTGCAGGTATGAATCTTCCTTACAAATGGGCTGAATATATGAGGCAAGGTAAGATTGATTCGGATTTTATAAAAAAAGTGCCTTCTGACTTCACGGCTATGGTAGAAGTTCATGATTATGCAAATAGAGTGAAAACAAATAAAATTAGTAAGTTGCAGTGGTTTAATGAATTGAGAAAATGCAAGTGTCGCTATTTCCTTGGAAAAAACGATTTAATGCCAGTGCTTTCAATGTTTATGCACAAGTTAGAAGGAAAAAGATAATTTTATGAAGAAAACAATAGGATTTTGTGGAGCTTGTATCGCATTTTATATTGGAGCTGGCTTTGCAACCATGCAAGAAGTAATGCAGTACGAGGCATCGTACGGAAGTCGGTATTGGATTGTTGTTTTGGTGACAGCACTTGTTTATATTTACACCAATATCTCGTTTGCAACTAATGGAAATATCAGTAAAATTGAAAGAGGCGGTGAGATTTTTTCGTTATATTGTGGCAAGAAAATTGGTGCTTTTTATGATGCATTTTGTGCGTTCTTTTGCTATATGTGTTTCATTGTTATGTGTGGAGGCGCAAATTCTACGGCAACAGAACAATGGAATCTTCCTAATGGCGTGGGTGCAATCATATTAACGATTGCTGTCATAGCAACTGTTATAATGGATCTGGACGGAATTTTAAAGGTACTCAATAAAATTGGCCCTATAATCATAGTTACAATACTGGCAATCGCTGTGATTTCAACCTTGAGACCTGTTGAGCCATTTCAGAGTGGTCTTTTGAAGATAGATTCAGGTAACTATGAAATTGCTCAAGTCGGAAATAATAATCCTGTTGCTTCAGGAGTATCGTATGCAGGCTTTGTAATTCTTTGGTTTGCGCCGTTTATATCAGAGATTGGTTCCAAAAATAAACTTGGAGAGGTTAACAAAGGAATGCTGCTGTCGGCAGTTGCTATATTTGGAACGGCAACAATTTGTTGTATTGCTTTAATAGCGAACATAGATATTACGTGGAATGTTGGGATTCCAGCACTAGCATTGGCAAAAAAGATCAATCCGTTATTCGCGTTTTTTTTCGCAATTATTATATTTCTCGGAATATACACAACAGCAGTACCTTTGCTATGGGCTGGCATAAAAAAATTGTCTGACATAACCTGTTTTGCAAGTAAATATAAACTGATTACTGTTTGCATGGGGATGATTGGGTGTCTTACTTCTTGCTTTTTTCCATATAAAGGGCTACTAAATTTTTTGTATGGGCTAAACGGATATATGGGATTCCTACTGATCGTTTTTATGGTTGTTCACGATGTCAAAAGGCTTATTAAGATGAATCTGTGATATCTTACAATTGAATACACACATCAAATGTGTGTACGGATTTTGTATTTGTATTTAGGCGGGGATAAAATGAGAATAGTCCGATATAGAGTAAACACAGCCATGGATACGAAATATACGATTGCTTTGATTTCAGATTTACATGGAATGTTTCATGCAGAAATATTACAGAGTTTAAAATCTGAAAATCCTGATATCATTGCAATTGTGGGTGATTTTGTTGATTCGTCGTTGCAGGATAATTCAGAGGCTATTTCTTTTCTAAAAGAATGCGCTAATATTTGTTTTACCGCCCTTTCATTAGGAAATCATGATTATTTAATATGTGAAAATGATTTTCATATCATGAAAAATCAAGGAGTTCATGTTTTGAATGATACATGGGAGAGGTTTAATTCCGAGATTGTTCTAGGAGGGCTCACATCATCTTTTTATCATAAATGTGAACATTACGATCCTAAGGTGCCAATGAAACTGTATCCCAATACTAACTGGCTTAATCTTTTTGAAAAGCAGAATGGGTATAGGATATTATTAGATCATCATCCCGAAAATTATGATCAGTACACTAGGATGCGAGAAATCGATTTAATATTGTCTGGGCATAATCATGGTGGACAGATTCGACTGCTGGGGAAGGGGGTATATGCAAGAAACCAGGGACTATTTCCCAAATATGATGGAGGAATATTTGATAACCGCCTTATTGTTAGTAGAGGATTATCCAACACGCTGCCGATTCCGCGTTTTTGGAACCCAATAGAGCTTGTGTATATCGATTTACTTCCTAGACAAAAGACCTTATTGTAGGTAACTGATACCATCTTAGCGAGCTTAACGAGGAAATTTTATGAAATGCGTTGTTCTTTATAACAGTTGCGATAAAGAAAGATTTGAAAACATTTTGAAATGGAACGCACTGTCTTATTGTGAGTTTTGGGGCATATGTTGTGATGATTATAGTGGCGTGAACGAGATAGTGAAGAAAAAAGATGAAATAACAAAAGCTGTGCACGAATCGGATTTTATGATGGTTATAGCTGGGGAGCATGGGTATGATTCATATCCATGCCTTGACGGATTTAGGAACTGGATATCTTTTGCAATCGCGGAAAATGCAAGTTGTAGAAAGAAACTCGTCGTTGTAAAATTGCAACTTTCTAGTCCGGTTCCGATGGAAGCATATGGTATAGGTGCAGTGTGGGTGCATACTCTTTCAGAAGATTCTCTTAATCGTGTTTTTAAGAATCTTATTAGCGACGATTTAGGCTTTAAAGATTGGAAAAGTCAATTAGGAAGATAAACTGTGTGTTTTGAAGGGAGCAAGTTGAAGATGAATAAATAGGCAACGGAGTAAGTACTCCGGCAGAAGCACAACTAAGCAAGAAGGGAGATTCAAGCGTAAATATGACTAAAACCAGTATGGCATGATAATCTGGAAAACCCAATGAACGACTTCGACTATAAAAGCTACGCGATACGTGGGATACAAATGGGAGGCTGTATGAAAAAAAATATTGAATGGATTAATCAAGCAAGAGGGATAGGAATGTTTTTGGTTGTATTTGGGCATGCTATGCATGACTCATTTATTCGGGGGGGTGTGACAGCTTAATTCCTTCTTTGATTTTTGATTTTATTTATAGCTTTCACATGCCACTTTTCTTTTTTATTTCGGGGTTTTGCTCTGAAAAAATATTAAGATTAGATACAATTCATGATAAATTGCACTATGTTTCTAATAGAGCAAAACGTTTAATGATTCCGTATTTTTTCATAGGAGTAATTTATATACCTTTGAAAGTGATATTGTCTGATGAGGTTACAACACAAATTAATTTTAAGACTTTGTTGTTCGAATTCTTGACGGGAACGAATCCGAATTTTCAGCTTTGGACCTTGTATGTGCTGTTTGTTATCAATCTTATTGTTTGTGGTATTGCACAAGTTAATAAAAAACTCATTTTCCCTACGGCATGTGTATTATGTGTTTTTTCGTTATTCTTTCCAACCAACTCTCAGATTTTGAATAAGTGCGTTTATGAATGCATATTTTTCGTTTGTGGAATATACGCTCGAAAATTGTGGAATCTGAAAGAAAGTGACATTAGAAGTCAAAAAGACGGTTTAATAAAATTTGCGGCGATTTCAGTCTTTTTGTTGATTGGGTTAAATGTAATAAAAGAAATCTCTCAAATCAGTCAAATTAAAATCTTCACAGCATTTATAGGCATCCTTGCTGTTAGCCTTATTTCTATTTTAATTGAGGGAAATAATAAGTGCTTCCATACGATAGGAGAATATGGAATGGATGTTTACATAATGGCAAATCTTGTTCAAGTATTGTGTAGAAGTATATTCCTTGGAAAATTAAGCCTACCAGGTACAGTATGCTGTGTTTTGAGTACTTTATTGGGAATTGTTTGCCCAATTATTGTATCACAATTGTTTGTACGAAAATTCAAAATCACTCGCTTATTGGTTCTTGGTGTTGATAAGTAAAAGGTATTCCTGTACCAAGGCGATTACAAAGGCCATGTATGCATACATGGCTACGCCACTCAAAAGTGTTACCTCTACGTGGTGAGTGGCAGGCAACGGATTATACTCCGGCTAAAGCATATATTCGTTAATTCACTCTTTGTAATAGGGAAAACTATAATGGGAAAATATTTTGGAACCGATGGCTTCCGTGGTGAAGCCGGAATTACATTAACAGCAGACCATGCTTATAAAGTGGGGCGCTTCCTTGGCTGGTACTACAATGCACTGCATGAGCGCAACGGTGATACTGATCCAGCTCGTATCGTCATCGGCAAGGATACCCGCCGTAGCTCCTATATGTTTGAGTACAGCCTGGTCGCTGGGTTAACCGCTTCCGGTGCAGACGCTTATCTGCTCCATGTTACCACTACTCCATCTGTGGCGTACATCGCTCGCGTGGATGACTTCGATTGTGGCATTATGATCTCTGCCAGCCACAACCCGTACTACGACAACGGTATTAAGCTGATTGACTGCTATGGCGAGAAAATGCCGGAGGAAACTCTGCTGCTGGTAGAGGATTACATCGACGGCCAACTCCATGTGTTCGATCAGGACTGGTCGGAACTGCCTTTTGCTCATCGTGAGCATATTGGCTGTACTGTTGACTATGTGGCAGGCCGTAACCGTTACATGGGCTACTTGATTTCTTTGGGTATCTACTCTTTTAAGGGCGTTAAGGTTGGTCTGGATTGCGCCAACGGCAGTTCTTGGAACATTGCAAAATCTGTGTTCGATGCACTGGGTGCAGATACCTACGTCATTAACGCACAGCCCAATGGTCTGAACATCAACTTGAACGCTGGATCTACCCACATTGAGGGGCTGCAGAAGTTTGTCGTGGAGAAGGGTCTGGACGTTGGTTTTGCCTTTGATGGTGACGCCGACCGCTGCCTGTGTGTGGATGAGAAGGGCAATGTTATCACCGGCGACCACATTCTGTACATCTACGGTTGCTATATGAAGGAACGTGGTAAGCTGCTAAATAATACCGTCGTCACCACAGTCATGTCTAACTTTGGCCTCTACAAAGCATTTGATGAACAGGGTATTGGTTATGCCAAGACCGCTGTTGGTGACAAGTACGTCTATGAGTACATGGCGAAGAACGGCTGTCGTATCGGTGGTGAGCAAAGCGGCCACATCATCTTCTCCAAGTATGCCAGCACGGGTGACGGTATCCTGACCAGTCTGAAAATGATGGAAGTCATGTTGGCGAAAAAGAAGCCGATGAGCGAACTGGCAGCACCGCTGAAGATTTATCCGCAGGTGCTGGAGAATGTTCGTGTAACGGATAAAAAGGCGGCACAGAACGATGAGACTGTGCAGGCAGCAGTAAAGAATGTGGCTGAAGCACTGGGTGATACTGGCCGTATTCTGGTCCGTGAGTCCGGCACGGAGCCGGTGGTGCGTGTGATGGTGGAAGCTCCTGACCACGACACCTGTCAGAAATATGTTTCCGAAGTTGTCGATGTGATTCGTGATAGAGGATATAGTTTGTAAATAAAATTGGCGATTGAAAACAAGCATTTATCAGGCCAGCGTAAAGTTTTTGTAGGAAAGCCTAGATAATAAAATAGAGAACGACCATTTGGTGTGATAAAGTATTTAGCGTCCAAACCAAAACCAATCACGAAAGGCGTTCTCTATGTTTAACAGTATACAGCAGTTTGAAACGGCAGGCATTAAAAATCTTAGAAAAGCAGAGGATGAATTCATCCGTACCAGAGATATGGCGAATTTCATTAATGCCATCAAAGAGGTTGTGCTCCATCTGGGGCTTGATGTGATCGCTGAAACACTGGAGAACTATGATGAGGCTATCCGTAAAAGCCCGAAGCGATCTGAGAAATGGAGTGTTGTCCGGAAGGATCCGAAGCAGCTGGTCACTTCTTTGGGTACCGTCCAGTATCGTAAGACCTTATTCATCAACAAGACGACAAAAGAAAGATCCTACCTCCTTGATCGGGAACTCAGTTTGGAAAAGCACCAGCGCATCACGGAGGACGCAGAGGCCCAGCTTCTTACGGAGGCTGTTCAGACAACCTATCGGAAGGGTGGAGAGGCTGTCAGCATTCTCGATGATGTCAGCAAGGAAACAGTGATGGATAAGATCCGAACAATCGATTTCACAAAAGTGCATAAGGCTCCTGAAACGCTTCGAGAAATTCCGTATCTTTACATCGATGCAGATGAGGACCACGTGGCGCTGCAGTTTCATGAACATAAAGGTGATGTCCGAACGAATGCTCAGCATCGTAAGGACAACTGTGTGCTCGCCAAGATGGTTTATGTGTACGAAGGAATCGAACCAGAAGCACCGGGAAGTAAACGTCATAGACTGATCAACCCGCACTATTTCTGCGGCGTGTATGATGGCGCAGACAATGATAAGCTCTGGCAGGAAGTATACGATTATCTTGATGAAACCTATGATCTCACCAAGGTAAAGAAAGTATACCTGAATGCAGACGGCGGAAGCTGGATACAGGGAGCAAAGAAGCGGTTACACGGGCTCACGAGAGTGATGGATGAGTTCCATCTGAACAAGTATCTACTGCGTATGACGGGTGGTCTTCTGGACAGTGCCGGTGATGCCAGACGCGAACTTGTTCATCAGATCAAAAAAGGTACGCAGGAGGGCTTTGGACATGAGACAGAGCATATCCTGTCCGTGACTGAATCGGCAAGTGCACAGGAACGTATCGCCGAAAGTGCGAATTACATTCTCCATAACTGGATGCCTGCCAGAACAAGACTGTGCCATGACGACCATCTGATTGGATGCAGCGCAGAAGGACATGTGAGCCATGTGCTGTCAGATAGAATGAGTTCCAGACCACTTGGATGGTGCAGAGACGGGGCAAATCAGATGGCTCACTTAAGAGCTTATTATTTTAACAAGGGGAATATGCTTGAGCTGGTAAAGGCACAGAAGTTTCCTAAGGCTGCCGGTGCTGAAGATACATTCATCATCGATCCTCATAAGCTGGGAGAAACGATGTACAGTGAATGGGGGAAGTACGTGGATCATGCGAATCATGAGGTCAGCGAAATCGCGCAGAAGTTTGCCTGGTTCAATGCTGGAATCACTCTGATTTGACATGTGCTGTATCGTAGGGCTATATTTGTAGACGAAATGCGGATACTCTGCTGCATCATTGGTGGTTCTCACACAATCAAATCCTACAGTAAACTTACGCCGTCGCCTGCGATGATGTGGACGATACCGCACTGTCCTATGCCGAAATCAAGGCACTGGCAACGG
>ENA-ORNB01001133-ORNB01001133.1-human-gut-metagenome-genome-assembly--contig:-NODE-1133-length-20829-cov-2.845817_pt1 | contig 20829 bp, 19 predicted proteins | sample MGYA00242112_ERZ509016 | MGnify/ENA primary metagenome ERZ509016 (study PRJEB26280, sample SAMEA2338705) | human gut metagenome | biome: human gut; feature: human-associated habitat; material: faeces...
TTTTCCGGCCGAAGGCCACTAGCTTCTCGTATAGCTCTACGCTAGCGTTCGCCCCGGTGGGCATATTCGGGTAATTGGTCCACATCAGCTTTACGTTGGAAAGATCCATTTTCTCCAGTTCCTCGAAATCCGGTTGCCATCCCAGTTCCTCTTTCAGCTCGTAAGGGATCAAACGGGCCTCTACCAGTTTGCTGACGGAACTATATGTCGGATATCCCGGGTTCGGAACCAGTACGCCATCCCCCGGATTCAAGAATGCCAGCGAGATATGCAAGATACCTTCTTTGGAGCCGATGAGCGGCTGGATCTCTGTTTTCGGGTCCAAGTCTACGTCGTACCACGTCTTGTACCAGTCGGCGAATCCCTTACGCAGTTCCGGTATGCCCACGTACGGCTGATAACCGTGCTCGTTCGCTTTACGGGCATGTTCACACAACGTCTCGATGGTCTGTTCCGAAGGTGGAAGGTCGGGGCTGCCCACGCCAAGGTTGATGACGTTCTTGCCTGCGGCATTCATCTCGGCTACTTCCTTCAATTTCTTGGAGAAGTAGTATTCCTGTACGCTACCTACACGGTTAGCGGGTGTAATATTACACACTTTGTCTTCCTTCTGCATATTCGCCTAATATTTTTAAGTCTTTTGTTAACGGTCTGATAGCGTCCAACGCTTGTTTGTAACGGGTAAAATCCGTGAAAGTAAGATCGATGTAGAACAAGTATTCCCATTCACGCCCGATAATAGGCAAGGACTGTATTTTAGAAAGATTCATGTCGTAAAAAGAGAGAACGGAGAGGACTTTGGAAAGGCTGCCGGAGGTGTGGGGAAGAGCGAATACGAGAGAGGATTTGTTTTTATCGGTTCCTCGAAGCATCTCATCCGCCGTCCAGCGGTCCGCTATAGCGAGGAAGCGGGTGAAATTCCGTTTGTTAGTCTCGATCCCCTCGGCAAGGACTTCCATCTTGTAGATCTGGGCAGCCAGTTTCCCGCATATCGCCGCATGTCCTTTCAGTTGGTTTTCCGAGATCCACCGGGCACTCATGGCGGTATCCTCTTTCTCTACCACCTTGGCGTTGGGCAGAGTATCGAGGAAATCGGTACATTGCATCAACGCTATCGGATGGGAGTTGACCTCTGTTACCTCGTGTATCGAGGTTCCCGGAAGCGCTACTAAGGAATGGGAGATACGTAGTTTGTACTCACCTGTCACGCTCAGTCCACTTTCACGGATCAACTCATGGTTCTGTAGAAGGCTTCCCGCTATCGTATTCTCGATGGCCATCATACCCAAGATCGACGGATCTTTCTTGATCGTCGAGATGACATCCCGAAAAGTATTACAAGGAATAATCTCTATTTCCTCACCTTCATGATAATTACGGGCGGCGATGTCGTGATACGAACCGGCTATTCCCTGTATTGCTACTTTCTTTTTCATCTTGTTTCTCTATTTTTACTCTAAACTGTTACAAACAAAAAAAGTCCCACCGAAACCGGCAGGACTTTATATTTTATTGATATTTATATTCAATCATCAACGCTTTACATACAAACTCCTGCCCTTACTCTGCTAAAGTAAAAGTAATAAAAGTAATATGTAAAGCTAAATCGATTCATTGTCTGTTTGTTTTTAAATACGCAGCAAAAGTAACGCTTTTTTGGAAACTACAAGCAAAAAGTGATATTTTTTTTCTGTTACATTTAAATTTTATCTTAACTGTTTCTGAACTTCTGTGGAGATACGCCTACGTACCGTTTAAAGTATTTACCGAAAAAGGATACATTCGGGAAGTTCAAGGAGTAAGATATCTCTTGGATAGTCAAGTCCGTAGCCATCAATTGCGATTTTGCGTCCATGATTATCATATCGGCTATGATATCGGATACGGAACGTCCGGTCTTTTGCTTGATGATCATGCAGAGATGCTGGGGAGAAATACTTAGTTGGCTGGCGTAAAAAGCCGTTTGTCGCTTTGAGGTATAATTTTTCATCACCAGTTGGATGAATTTCTTGTGGATCTCGTCGCTACGGGTCGTTATCTTGTTAGGCCATGATTTTCCTTGATACAAATCACTGATCCCATGGATCATGGTAAGCAGGATATGTTTCACCATCTCCCTGTTTATGGATTTCTCTTTCGCTTGTACCCGCTCTAGCAAATGGAAATAATCGTTAATGAAGTCCGCCCGGTCCTCACTCAGTGATATGATCGGATTCTCGTAGATAGTAGGTAAGGCGCTCATCGTAGACTTTATCATGTTCACGCAGTCCATGAACTCGGATGAGAATCCTATAAAGGAAAGGCGGAAACTCTCTTTCTGCTCACAGAACTGAATAATGCTTCCCGGCATCAAGGTGATGAAATCATTCGGTTTCAACGTGTACTCCGTCAAGTTGATGGAAGCCCGTAAATTTCCTTCAACGCATAACACGAAAATACCTGCTTTTAACCGGCAAGTCTGCTTGTAAAAGTTTAAGATTGCCTCGGTAATGTCGTTTCCTACGACATAATCCCGGGGCAAATCTAATTGTGGTAAGTTTGCGTTCATCCGTTAATTTATTAATGATTGAACACAAAAATAATAAAAGTGGTGTTGACTTACTGGATAATTTAAAAATAGACCAATTAATCCTTGAATCAGACTTATTCCGCTTGTGCTTCCTTATTTCTTTTATGCAAGCTTTTCAGTTCGAAGGATAGCATGACACGGAATATACCTATTATTAATAAGGCATAAGCGATCATGTAAACCAACGTGAAGGCCCCTAGGACGGGTTGCCAGATAACACCGATGGAGCAAAGGATAGCCAAGATACCGAAGACCATGTACCAACCCCAGTTCCGTGTGCCGTATCGTTTCAGGTCCATCGAGTAACCGGTAGCCGAGAAGCCTCTGAACATAAGCCAGAATGCCAAGACAAACGGAAGCACCTCCATGCTAAGTCCCGGGCTTGCCATCAAGAATATACCTAAGATCAAGTCGATAATACCTCCGGCCAAATACCATCCCCAACTGCTGATACCCTTTTTGTTCCCCAAGGCGAAAGCGATCTCGAACAAGCCGCTTACGAACATAGAGACGCTGAATAAGATACTAAGCGCTACGTAGCTCGCCAATGGTGCGAACATTAAATAAATAGCGACGATGATGTAAAGCAGTCCGACCAATAGTGATAACCACCAATTCTTGACCGCATAATCCATTTTATCAATAAATGTTTTCATATTGGATAATATTTGTATTGTAATTACCCAATTAACAAAGGGAAGGAAGAAAAAGTTCTGGGTATTTGTGGCTAGGATATCCTTAAAAACTTTGTCCTTTGGAAATTAATTCTTTTCTTTGACGTTTCAAATCAATATAGGTATATAAGTACGAGGATTATGATGAAAAATTTGATAGCGATAACTTGTTTTGTTGTGGCGTTGGTGTCTTGTAATAAGGTGGAACATAAGCTGGAAGGAAAATGGCAATTGAAAACCGTAGAGGCGAATGGGGTGGTCCAGACGGTGGATACGGTTTGGTATAACTTCCAGACCTCTTTGTTCGAGTACCAATTATATGACCCGGCAAAGGACGTATATCGTACGAATTTCGGTTATAAGACGTTGGAGGGAGATACGAGACTGGATCTGGAGTTGGTCAATTATGGAGGTACGCCTTTGGAACAATTCATGCGTTATACGGATTGGACCTCACCTAAACAAACTTTCACGATTGAGCAGTCATCTGTGACGAATCTGGTAATGAGCTGCGAAGGAAGAACGTATACGTTTAAGAAATTCTAAGATATCATGTGCTGTTTGATCTCAGTCCCTCATAAGGAGTACTCCAGTACTCCCTAGGAAGTACTGCGATACTCTTTGCGGAGTACTGGAGTACTTCTTACGAAGTACTCTCAGCGATGTTAGATCATGCGATCAAATCCGCTTCTATAGCTTGTGCCACCTTGATTAAATCGGCGGGGGCTATCTGTATCTGCAAGCCTCGTTGTCCGGCGCTTACATAGATCTTATCGAAGCCGGATGCCGTAGGATGGATATACGTAGGGAAATGCTTTTTCATGCCGATAGGCGAGCATCCTCCCCGGATATAACCGGTAAGCGGTAACAACTCTTTCACGGGGATCATCTCACATTTCTTGTTCCCGGATACCTTGGCCGCCTTTTTCAAGTCCACCTCGTCCGCTCCGGGGATCACGCATACGAAATAACCGCTCTTATCGCCATGTAAGATCAAGGTCTTGAATACTTGGGCGATATCTTCCCCTAGCTGCTCCGCGACATGCGTAGCGCTCAGATCATTCTCGTCTACTTCATAAGGCACGAGCTGGTAGGCGATCTTAGCCTTGTCCAGCAGGCGTGCCACGTTTGTCTTATTAATCTTCTCTTTCATCGTTTAGATCCCTTTCATGGATAATTGAACACGTTTTCTGGATAGGTCTACGCTTAGAACCTTCACCTTGACATGCTGATGGATGGAGACCACTTGGGTAGGATCGCTTACGAAACGATCCGCCAGCTCGGAGATATGGACAAGCCCGTTTTCCTTGATCCCTACATCGACGAAACAACCGAAGTTGGTGATGTTGGTCACGATACCGGGCAATACTTGCCCTTCTTTCAAATCCTCGATCGTTTTCACCGTAGGATCGAACGCGAATACTTGGATCGTTTGGCGGGGATCACGGCCCGGTTTATCCAGTTCCTCCATGATATCAAGCAGGGTAGGCATCCCGACCTTATCCGTAAGGTAGTCCGTTAGTTTTAGTTTCTTTTTAAGCGCTTTGTCGGTGATCAGGTCGGCTACCGAGCATTTTAGGTCCTTGGCCATCCGTTCGACGATCGGGTAGCTCTCGGGGTGTACGGCCGAGTTATCCAACGGATTCTTTCCGTCGGGTATCCGTAGGAATCCGGCGCTTTGCTCGAAAGCCTTCTCTCCCATACGGGGGACTTTCATCAGTTCTTTCCGGGAAGTGAAGGGTCCGTGCTCTGCCCGGTAATTCACGATGTTTTGCGCTAGCGTGGGGCCTAATCCCGAGATGTAAGTCAGCAAATGCTTGCTCGCCGTATTCACGTTTACACCTACTAAATTCACGCAACTCTCCACGGTTTGATCCAGACTCTTTTTCAAGGCGTTTTGCTCTACGTCATGCTGGTATTGGCCGACACCGATACTCTTCGGGTCGATCTTGACCAACTCGGCCAAAGGGTCCATCAGCCGGCGACCGATGCTGACAGCTCCGCGTACCGTGACGTCGTATTCGGGAAACTCCTCCCTAGCGATCTTGGACGCCGAGTAGATAGAGGCTCCGTTTTCGCTGACTACGAACACTTGTACCTTGCGGTCGTATCGTATATTCGTGATGAACTGCTCAGTCTCACGACTGGCGGTACCATTACCGATGGCAATGGCATCTATGGCGTAAGTGGCTACTAACTGGGCGACCTTAGCGGCGGCTTTGCCCTTCTCGTTCTGGGGCGGATGCGGGAAGATCGCCTCGTTATGCAGTAAATTCCCCTGCGCATCCAGACAGACCAACTTACATCCGGTACGGTATCCGGGGTCTACGCCTAATACCCGTTTTTGTCCCAAGGGAGGAGCGAGCAGCAATTGCCGGAGGTTCTCGGCAAATACCCGGATCGCCTCCTCATCGGCTTTCGCCTTGCTCTGGTTGGAGAACTCCGTCTCGATAGAGGGTTTCAGCAGGCGTTTGAAAGAATCGTCGACAGCTGTAGCCACTTGCTCGGAAACCTCTCCACGGCCTTTTACGAAACGCCGGTTTAAGCGATCCAGACAAGATTCCGCGTCGGGAGAGATACTTACACGAAGGATACCTTCCGCCTCTCCCCGTCGGAGAGCCAATAAGCGATGGGAACTGGCCCGGTTCAAAGGCTCGCTGAAATCAAAGTAATCCCGGTATTTGGCGCCTTCCTCTTCTTTCCCCTTGATCACTTTGGATGTGATCATGGCGGTATGAGCGAAAGAGTTACGTACGGTATTACGTGCCGATTCGTTCTCGTTGATCCATTCGGCGATAATATCCCGTGCCCCTTGCAAGGCTTCTTCGGCGTTTTTCACTTCCCCCTTGATAAAGCTCTTGATACGTGCGGATAGGTTATTCTCGTTTTGCATCATAACGATCTTAGCCAAGGGCTCCAGTCCTTTTCGGCGTGCGATCTCCGCCTTGGTGACCCGTTTCGGTTTGTAAGGGAGATATAAATCCTCGATCTCGGTACTATCCCAAGATTCCTCGATGCGTTTCCGGAGCTCGGGAGTAAGTTTCCCTTGCTCTTCTATCGTGGCGAGGATCGTTTCCTTTCGTTTGCTCAGTTCCGTCAGTTTATCCAGTTGATCTTTGATGGCACCGATTTGCACCTCGTCTAATCCTCCGGTCACCTCTTTCCGGTAACGACTTATAAAAGGTATGGTAGCGCCTTCGTTCAAGAGCCCGATTGTCCGTTCCACTTGTCCTTCCGGAATTTGTAGAAAACGGGCTATAAGCGTGTGAAATACGTTTGTCATATCTAGTTTTCTTAGAATTGGAGTACAAATATACGGTTTTGCTTATATTTTCGGTCGGGATGCTCACTTCTTGGGCTTATTATTTGTATCTTTCATTAATTTTCAAGAATTTTACGGCTGGAATATTCAAGCCTTTGATTAAAAAAATCAACATGGAAGTTAATACTACGGAGAACAAAACTTTGGAGCAGGATTATAGGGATTTAGCAGGATTGCTATCTAATATCGTGGATTCGTTGCCCATCTACTTTTTTGTGAAGGATACGGGTGATAATTTCAGGTACGTGTACTCCAGCCCTTTGATGAACCAACTTTACGGACGATATCATAATGATGTGGTCGGGAAAACGGATTTTGACCTATTTCTAGATCCGGTCGTCGCCCAATCTTTCAGGGATATGGACGAGGAGGTGGTGAAAACGGGTAAGATGCAGCGTTTCGTGGAGCAAATGATCGATCCGAAAGGTTTCTTGCGTACTATGGATACGATGAAACTGCTAGCGCCCCGTGAGGATAAGCCTCCTTATTTAGTAGGGATTTCATGGGATATTACAAAGCAAAGGCAGGTCGAGGAAGAGTTGCATAGCTATAATAAGCGCTTGGCGCTCGCATGTCAAGCGGGTAAGATCTACCCGTGGCTTTGGGATCTGGTAAACGGTACGGCGGAGCTTTCCTTGGAAGAAAACGGCCAGATCAAGCATGTGCAGATCACCCACGCTAGTTTTACGGAGAAAATACATCCGGATTATCGGAAGGTATACGAGAATATTACAACCGCTTTCATGCGGGGCGAGATCGATTCCATGCGATTCAGTTTCCCTTGTCGTTATTTCTCGGATGAGTATGTATGGTTGGAGAAGATCGGTGAGGTCTATGAGGCCGATCCGGATGGCAAGCCGATCCGCTCGATCGGAATCCTTCGGGATATGACCGTCGATAAACGGCACGAGGCGGATGTGCAGGCTAAGCGTTTGGCGGAAGAGAGCGACCGGATGAAGTCCGCTTTTATCGCTAACATGAGCCATGAGATACGTACCCCTTTAAATGCCATCGTCGGCTTTTCCACCTTATTGGCGGAGAGTGACGATGAGGAGGAAAAAAAGGAATATCTGAGGATCATAGAGAGTAGCAATGAGTTTTTGTTGCAGTTGATCGGTGATATCTTGGATATCTCGAAGATCGAGTCCGGAAAGATGGAGTTTATTTATACGACCCTGCGTTTGAGTGAGATATTCGCTCCCCAGCAGCAAGCTTTCGCCTTGAGAGTGGCCCCGGATGTAAAGGTTATCTTTGAGTCGGACGGTAATGACTATTGTATTGTGTCGGAGAAGACCCGTTTGACTCAGGTTTTGACCAATTTCCTTTCCAACGCCGTGAAGTTCACCAGCTCGGGTTCTATACGGTTTGGTTATCGTTTGACCGATGATGGTATCTATGTCTACGTAACGGATACGGGTATGGGAATCAGTAAGGAGTCTCAAGCGAGCATATTCAATCGTTTCGTGAAATTGAACAGCTTTAAGCAAGGAACAGGATTAGGGCTTTCTATCTGCAAGACGATTATTGAGAAGTTGAAAGGTAAAATCGGGGTTGAGTCGGAGGAAGGAAAGGGCTCTACATTCTGGTTTACGATACCTTGCCAACCGATGAAAGTGAAATAAGACATTCAAGTTTGGTTGGAATTTATAGGTAAATCACCTCATCCGCCAACAACCGAATCTCATCCGGATTATGTGACGTGAAAAGAATGATCCGTTCTTCTTTCATTTGCATTTCTCGTATTCGTTCTATGATGCGATGGCTTAGGGCTTCATCCAAGCCTTTGAACGGCTCGTCCATCAAAAGGAGAGGAGAAGGGTATGCCAATGCCCTCGCTATAGCGATACGTTGTTGCTGTCCGTAACTAAGCTCTTTAGGATATCGGTTCCCGAAGGGCTCCATTTCCATTTCCTGTAAGTGTTTTTGGGCGATTCGCCGGGCTTTCTCCTCCGTGAGAAAAGAGGAGAGGGGGAGGATGATATTTTCTTCTGCGGTTAGATGGGGCAGGAGTTGCGGTTGTTGGAATATGGTGGCGATTCCAAAGTGTCTTGTGGGATGTATCTCTCCTTCCGTAGGCAATAAGATATCTCCGATTAGGTTTAATAACGTTGTTTTTCCTTTGCCTGAAGGTGCGCTAATTCCATAAATAATCCCTTTTTGAAAGGAATGGGAAAAGTGCTGTATGCCGTATTGGTAACTTATATCTTTCGTGTCTAAAACTGATAATGTAGGGGTGGGGATGGTCTGATCCTCATTTGCGAAAGATATTTTAGGGGTGATATCAGCGACTTTGCTAATTCCTTTGTCAAAAAAGAAACTGATGAATACCGCCACGATTGTCCAAGCGAGCAGCTCAGGGACAGCGATAAAGTTTTGCGCCCTTTTCATCTCGCTTCCGATTCCGAATGCGCATTGCGACAAGACTTCTCCCATAATGATCGCACGCCAACCGAATCCGGCGGCGGAGGCAAGTCCGCTATATAAGAATGGCTTTAGCTGCGGATAGATGATCTGGAATAAGACATTGGAACGTTTGATATGGAACTGACGTGCCATAATGGATAAACCCGGACGTAGATCGAGGATTCCCCGTGTCAGATTCTCTGTTAGTAGCGGGAACATGGTGAGGAAGGCGATCATCAAAGGGATACTTTCCGGATTTAGGAATATAAGCGCCAAAAGTATGAAGGATATGACCGGGATCGAGCGCATGATGGCAAGCAGAGGTCTGAATAATTCATACACCCACTCAAAACGGGCGAATAACCCGGCCATCCCTATCGCACAAACGAATGAGATCGACATGCCTAAGATTCCCCGGAGTATAGTCGCTCCGACCGACTGATAGAAACTACCGGAGACGAGCCATTCGCAAAGTGTCCGTACGAGTCGGGGAAGTGAAGGTATCAGCTCCGGTTGGTTGGCTATAACGGCGAATAGTTGCCATCCCGCCAAGAGGATAGCGGTAGCGACTATTGTAGTGATTGTTTTTCGCAATCTCATTGTTTTTCGGGGATAAATCCGGCATCGGGAAGCCTCCCGCCGACGGCCTTGGGTTCATACTGTTCGATGAGACGCAGGAAATCCATGACGGCGTTTTTCGCCTCGATAGCCGATAAATAATGGATTTTACACCGCTCGATACTCTCAGGAGTTAAGGCCCCTTGGGCGAAGATTCCATGTTCTTCCAAAGAATGGATGGTCTCTTTCGGATATCGTACGGCTTTTTGGCAGGAGGCTCGTAAGGCATCCTCAAAAGCGATACGATATTTCTCCATCGTCGGGGTGTATACGACCGCTGTTTGGGCGAATCCGAGGGTATCGCTGTCTGTTAAGTGATTCAAGTCCGCAGTTATTCGTAAGCTGCTGTCTTTCCGTAAAGCGATGCTTAGAAACGGTTCCCCGAGCACGGCACGATTTACTTTTCCGGCTAAGATGCCTTGGGTGATTTCCCCGGCGGTATTGAAGGCGTAATTCAACGGATAGTCTGATCGCTGGCGGCCGAGATAGTACCGGGTAAGGATATCGGGAGTCGTACCGTTGCCGAATACATACAATGCCGGTTCTTTTAAGGGTGTTTTCTCGACGAGGTAAAGGGTTCCCCAGATCGGGCATCCCGCTAGTTTGATCTTGATCCCTTTATTGTACAAGTTCGCCGCATTGATCATGGGGAGTACGGCTATGTCGGTCTCCTGCTTGATCAGTAAGGCTTGCGCCAGATCAGGCGAGTCTACCACTTTTACTTGTACTTTTTTGTTGTCTATAATTGGAGGATTCTCAAGCCAATCGGCGAATGCGATAACGGATGGACCACGAAGTACCGAAACCTTGATTACGGTATCTTCCGTTTGTGCGTGCCGGCAACCGGAGCAACAAAGTATGAATAGTAGAAAAATGTATTTAATCATATCTAGACCTCTATAAAACAATTAAGGATTGCCTCCCGGCAACCCCTAACCAACTTTGTTAACCTTAAATCTAATACTATTATGAAAAAACCACAGTGCAAATGTACTGTTTTCTATATATCTGTCAATAGAATAAATGCTAATTAGTGTTTTGAGGTTCATAAGAAAAGCTAAAAAGCCTTCTTTTGAGTCGCTAGGCTAACCAAAACAATCGTTATCGCCGATAATGGCAAAGCAAATAAGATCGGATCTATCGCATGCCACGGATATACATCGATCAAGACGTCTTGTCCGAATAAAGCCTTGCAAAGTCCTACCGGAGCCGCTTCCGCTTTATGAAGGAACAACATGGCGAATAAACTGGCCAAGCCTCCTACCCATAAGCTGGCCAAGGCCCCTTGCCGGGTAGCCCCTTTCCAATATAGCGAGCAGAAATAGGTAGGTAGGAATGTAGCCGCGCAAATACCCATGAACAAGGCGGTGCCTCGTGCGATAATACTCGCACTTAGCGTATAGCAGATAACGTAGCTGACCAAGATAGAGCATAGCACGCCGATACGTACACCTAATGTAGAGTTCGGATTTTTGCTACGTCCTAGTTTGGGGAATGCGTCTGCCCCGAAAGCCGCTCCCATGGTATGAAATTGCGCGCTAAGGGTAGACATGCTGGCAGAGAGAATACAAAGCATGAAAACCGCCCCGAACCACTCCGGCATCGCTTTATTGATAAATAGGGGGATGATCTTGTCCATATCTTTTACCGCCTCGGAGGCGACTACACCTTCCGTCTTGAGGAAAAACAAATTAGACAAGGCTCCCACGTGATAAATCGCCCCTACCGTGACAATCAAGAACACGCAGCCGATCAATACGCCCCTGTTGAGTTGCTTGGTGCTTTCCACCATCATGAAGCGTACGACTAGTTGTGGCTGCGCTAAGCAACCGATTCCTACGCCAAGGATCAATGAGGTAACCAATGTATACCATTGTGGAGAGCCTGAGATGGGCATAGCTGTCCATCCTTGATGTCCCAAGGCCTTGAAGCGCTCGGGCACCATGGGGGCGATATCTGTCAACTTCTGGTTTGCCTCGATAAAGCCCATGTCCATGATATGGTAAAACCAAAATAGCAGGAATAGCATACAAGCGAACATGATAACCGCTTGCAACGCATCCGTATAAAGTACTCCCTTGATACCGCCCGTAATCACGTAGGCCGCTACGATCAAGGTGAAGATCAACAGGGCCAGATGAAGGTCGATATGAAACATCTGCTCAATGAAGACGGCTCCTCCCTTCATCACCACAGCAGCGTAAAGGGGCATACCGATGAAAATGATCGAGGCGATAAAGATCTGTATAGACCGGGACTTATAATGCAATCCCAATAATTGCGGGAAAGTCCGTGCGTTATGTTCCTCGCCTAACTTCCGGGTCCTTCGTCCGAAAAAGATAAAGGCTACCACTACGCCCATGAACATGTTCAATAAGCAAAGCCATTGAATACCCATGCCGAACGTAGCGGCTACGCCACCGAAACCAACGATCGCCGATGCCGAGATAAAGGTCGCCCCGTAAGACAGGGCCATGATAATGGGGTTTACTTTTCGTCCGCCTAATAAATAATCACTGGCGTTTTTCGTCTGCCTGTATCCGAGATACCCTAACCAAGCGATTACAAACATGTAAATGATGACAATAATGCCTAATGTTAGCGTACTCATTTTCGTGATTCTTTAGTAGGGTTTGTTTTTTCGTCGTCTTCTTTATTCCAAGTGGTTATCCCGAACCAAATAGAAAATAGGAGGCAGGCGAACGCTAGAAGGTAAGCCAGCCAAATACCGGGGTCGCTGATTCCGAACATATATCCGTGCCTATTAAAGTTTTATTAGATCACTTTCACAGATATACTCGAGATTCTGACGGCGGATTACCTCACGGGCGCTTTCCCGGTTGTTCGTACGCAAGATCAAGATCGCTTTTTCCCGGATGGAGAAACAATACATATATTCTATGCTGATGCCCGCTTTCGTGAAATAAGATAATGTATTGGCAAAACTTCCGGCGCATGAGCTGGTTACGATCGCTAATACGTCGGTCAGGTTTGCGCTGACGTTATTCTCTTTTAATATCTTGTAAGCCTTCTGGGGATCGCTTACGATGATACGAAGGATTCCATACTCGGAGGTGTCGGCTACGGTGGCCGCGATGATGCGGATGCGCTCTTCCGCCAATAACGCTAATATCTCGCTTAATTTCCCGTACTTGTTTTCAAGGAAAATAGAAATTTGATTGACTGTCATAAGGTGTTATTTTAATTGTTTATTTAACAAAGCTTGCGATGATCTTTCACTCGTACCGCCTTGCCATCTGTGGTTGGCAAAGATCCCTTGGCTACCAGCTTGATACGTGGTGTAAGTAATAATTCGTCCTTCAACTGACGGGTGATACCTTTCGTCAAACGCTGTAAGGCTGAATAATCATCGGTGAATAGGTCGCTCAACTCTACCTCGATCAACATCTCGTCGCTGTTGCCGATCGTTTCGAGGGTGATCAAGTAATTGCTGCCCAATTCCTTGAATTGCATCAATATCTTTTCGATTTGGATGGGGAACAGGTTCACACCCTTCAAAATTATCATATCGTCGCTACGTCCTTTGAAACGGGCTAGGCGTTTATGGGTACGTCCGCAAGGGCAATCGCCCGGTAAGATACAAGTAAGGTCACGGGTACGATAACGGAGTAAAGGCATCGCCTCCCGGTTGATGGTGGTTAATACCAATTCTCCGACCTCTCCCTCGGGCACCGGTTGCAAGGTAACCGGGTCTACGATCTCTACGATCACGTTGTCTTCCCAGATATGCAAGCCGTTCTGCTCCGTACATTCGAACGCTACACCCGGCCCGTTCATCTCCGACATACCGAAACAGTTGTAAGCCTTGACACCCAGAAGCTGCTCGATGCGTTTACGTTGTTCTTCCGAGTGTGGCTCGGCACCGATACATACGGTGTGTAGTTTGGTATCCTTTCTGGGGTCTATTCCCTCCTCATACATAACCTCAGCCAAACGAGTGGCATAGCTCGGTATGATATGTAAACAGGTGGTGCCGAAATCGGTGATGAACTTAATCTGTCGTTTGGTATTACCGGCCGCCGCAGGCACTGTCAACGCACCTAGTTTTTCTGCTCCATACTGGAAACCGAGACCACCGGTAAACATACCGTAACCGGATGTATTTTGGAATACGTCCGTATCCCTTAGCCCCACCATATACATGCAACGAGCTACTTGGTTAGCCCATTGGTCCAAATCCTTGGCGGAATGTAAGACAACGGTGGGATTACCTGTCGTTCCGCTGGAAGAGTGAATACGTACGCATTTCTGTAACGGGATGGCTGCCAATCCGAATGGATAGTTATTTCTAAGATCATCTTTCGTTGTAAACGGAAGTTTTTGTAAATCCTCCAAGGACTGAAAACTGTCCGGGGTAATTCCTTTCTCTTTGAATATCTTATGGTAAAAAGGGGAGTTGCCCGCTAGTTCTATGGTTTGTTTCAGTCGTTCCAGTTGGAATTTTACCAGATCTTTACGATCCATGGTTTCTATTTCTTTCTGCCAATACATCATCGTTTTTTCAATTAGAGTGTGTTTAATTCATGAAATTAGATTGCAAATGTATCTTTTATTTTGGATAATGCCATGCTTTTGTGTCAAAATATTAGTAATGACCTTTTGAAAATAAGAATTATTAGGCGGTAAGCCGTTGTAAATAAAAAAATAATAGTTATTTTTGTCCATTACGCAATTTAACTTTATGTATGGGCCATGGGAAAATATGACCACCTTTCCAAAGAAGAGTTGATTCAAAGGATTGAGAGACTGGAAGCCGATCTGGAAAAAGCCACTTTGACACCATCCGCGAGCGATAACGAACTTGAGATGCGCCAAAGCCAGCATACGATCAACTTCTTAAATATCTTGATGGATACGATCTTGTCGAACGTATTTGTGGAGATCACGGTGAAAGATATTTTCAACGGTTTCCGGTATATCTATTTTAATAAGGCGGCGGAGGAATTTACGGGGGTCAAGGCGGAAGATATCTTAGGGAAGACGGATTTCGAGCTTTTCCCTGATTCCCGGCGGGCGCATGAGATCCGAACGGAAGATTACCATACGATCAAGACGGGACGTATGGTAAAGGAAATGGTCGAGTATGAGAAACCGAATGGAGAGGTGAGAATCGTAAATATCGTACGTTTACTGATCACGAATCCGGACCCGGGAGCCTCGCCTCTGTTATTGGTCATGCTGAATGATATCACGGAGCAACGTCAAGACCAGTTGGCGCTGATGAAAGTACAAGAGGCGGATAAGATGAAAAACGCTTTTATCGCTAATATGAGCCATGAGATACGGACCCCCCTGAATGCTATCGTTGGTTTTGCCCATCTCGTGACGGAAACGACTAATGCCAGTGAGCAAAGGGAATACTTTTCGATTATAAATAAGAATTGCGATTTATTGTTGAAACTGATTAACGATATCCTGGATTTGTCGAAGATCGAGTCCGGTCGGTTAAACTATAACGTGTCGGAAGTTGAATTGAGGGATATTTGCCAAGAGGCCTATGTGGTACAATCCTTGAAGATGACTTCCGATGTGGCATTATTATATAACTCGGTCGCCATGCCTTCTGTTCGTCTGTGGATCGATCCGCACCGGGTAGAACAGGTCTTGTTAAATCTCTTGTCTAATGCCATTAAGTTTACTTCCAAAGGTTTTATCTCGCTTTTTTATGAGGTGGAAGATATGTTCGTACGTGTCTCTGTCATGGATACCGGAATCGGGATATCAGAGGAAAAGCTGGAGTCTGTTTTCGAGCGTTTCGTGAAATTGGATGATTTTTATCAAGGGGCTGGTTTGGGACTACCGATCTGCAAGATGATTGTAGAGCAGTTGGGTGGCGAGATCGGTGTGCGATCTGAGCTTGGCAAAGGTTCCACTTTCTGGTTCACCTTACCATTGGTTGTTACGGATAAGGCTGTTGTGGAGAAGGATGATCCTTCTGTTTTAAGTGAATGTCAACTATATTAAATAAAAAAGAAATGAAAAATGCGGTTGTCTTTTTAGCGACAGGCTTTGAGGAAATAGAGGCCTTGGGTACGATTGATGTCTTGAGGCGTGGTGGTGTACGGGTTATGATGGTATCTATTACGGGTGACCGATTGGTGATAGGAGCTCATGATATTCCGGTAATGGCTGATTACCTGTTCGAGGAGGCGGATTTCAGTTGTGTCGATGCCTTGATTTTGCCGGGTGGAATACCCGGAAGCAACCATTTAAATGCGCATGCCCATTTGAAAGAATTAGTCAAGGAGAAAACGGAGGAAGGCGTATTAATCGGTGCTATCTGTGCCGGACCGATGGTTTTAGGTGGTCTTGGATTGCTAAAAGGGAAAAGGGCTACCTGTTTTCCTTTCTTCGAGCCAACAATGGTAGGCGCTACCCCTACGGATAATGGAGTAGAGCAGGATGGAAATATCATCACAAGCAAGGGGCCGGGTTTTATGTTTGAGTTCGGCTTGACGATCTTGAGGAATCTGAAAGATGAGGAAATCGCTTTGGAAGTGGCGGATGCCTTATTATATGACGCTTTGTTGCATGGGACAAAGCATTAATGTGCTTGAAATTAAAATCCCTTGAGAGAATGTCTTAGAGACATTCTCTCAAGGGATTTTTGTTGTAAAGAGTTTTCCCTTTCCTAAATTATTTCTGGAAAGATTTTTTCATACGTGCGATATCAGTCAAATAGTCTTGCAGATCTTGCTCGTGTTCTTCTTCCTCAGCTAAGATATGCTTAGCGATATCACAAGTCGTGAAGTCGATGCCGTCCGTGAATTTAGCGATTTCTTGATAACGCAAGATGGCGCAACGCTCGGAGGCGACATTCTGGTTCAGAAGGCTTACTACGTCAAAGTCTGTCGGTGAATCATATTTGCATCGGGCTAATTCAAACCATTGTTTCGGATCAAGTACCGGAACTCCTTCCAATTCGATGATCCGGTCTGCCAATAATTGGGCGTGATGCCTTTCTTCCTCGGCATGTTCCTCGAATTCACCTTGTACGTCGGAACGCATGGCTCCTTCAACGACCAAGGCTCCTACCCAATATTGATAGTATGCTAGCCATTCTTCCGCTAACGCGGCGTTTAGTTGAGATAATAAATTGTCGACATCCAATTTCCCTCTTAAAATTTTGACGCTTTCTTTTGCCATAGCTGTATTAATTTAGAATTAAACGTATTGTTCGTTTTTTATAGTTCTAACAAGCTTACTAGGGCATTGTTTATTGTTTGTCAAAATTTTAACGTTATGCTGCGATTGTTACAATTTAGGTAATTCCCAAGGTGCCCGGTAATAGGCTTTCGACAAGGCGGTAGCCTCATTATCGCCGACAAACAAATTGTTTTTATCATCCCAATGAACTTCCCGTTGAACCCGGCAGGAGATATTCGCCAGATGAGCCATCTTCGCTACACGGGCACCGATAGCGACATCGGCGTTCGGAAGCTCACGGCTTTTAATGCAGCTCAACATGTTTCCCACATGATTATAAAGTCCTTTGCCTTCTCCTTTCTTGAAAGGAACGGCTTCCATGCGGGCTACGTTATTGGATACGACCGGTATAACTTCCCAACCGGCCCTGTCGAGTACCATCGTGCCATTCTCTCCATAGAACGCTAATCCTTCCTTACGGTTATAGAGTCCGTGATTGATTCCGCAGGCGTGATCCCAGATGATATTAAAATCTTTATAGGCGTAAGTTGCCATTAAAGTATCGGGCGTCTCCATAGCGTCGTCCGGATAGGCGAACTTGCCGCCGCCTGAGAATACACGGGTGGGAAGACCTGCGTTCATACCTTCTAGGGCATAATCCAGCAAATGTACGCCCCAGTCCGACATCAAGCCTCCGGCATAGTCCCAGAAGAAACGGAAATTATAATGAAAGCGATAAGGATTGAACGGACGTTTAGGAGCCGGGCCTAGCCACATATCGTAATCCACACCGGCGGGAGCGTCGCAATCCGGTTTAACCGGAAGTGTCGGCTTGCCGTCTTGGTAAGCCCAGACCTTGACCGTACGGATCCGTCCGATATTTCCCGCTTTCAAGAAATTAGCCGCCTCGTCCCAATGCGGGTCGCTACGTTGCCATTGGCCTACCTGTACGATCCGGTTATATTTACGGGCGGCTTTTTCCATCAGGTTACATTCCTCGATCGTATTGGAGAGCGGCTTCTCTACATATACGTCTTTTCCCGCTTGGCAAGCCCAGACCGTCGGAAGGCAATGCCAATGGTCCGGCGTACCGATAATGACTACATCTACGTCTTTATTATCGATTACTCGTCGCCAGTCCTTATATAAGTGAGGTACTTTTTTCCCTGTTTTCTTCTCAACGTCGGCAGCCCGTTTGTTTAACCATTCGTCATCGACATCGCAAAGAGCCACGCATTCCGTCTCCGGATAATCAAGAAAAGTATTCAAATCCCCGTATCCCATGCTACGGCATCCGATGAGGGCTACTTTTACTTTGTTGCTAGGGGCGGTTTGTCCGTATATGGAGGAATACGATTTACCGATAAGCGGCGATAAAGTAAGTCCGGACATGATAAGTCCGGTTTTTTGCATAAAAGTACGTCTGTTCATGATATTAGTTTTTAATACTGTTATAAATATATTCCATATCCACGTGCTCCCTTACGAGGGCGGCGAGTTTGTCATACTGCTCTTCCTTAAAAGCGGCATAATCGAAAGGACCTGTAGTCGTTTCCGTGTCAAAGCCTTCAGCTAAGTTGTCCAATACGGCCGGATTATCAAGGATACCATGCATATAACTTCCCCAGCATCGGTTGTTGAGGTAATATCCGTCCGTTCGTCCGTCTTCCAGTCGGGCTACGGGCTGTTCGGGGGCGTCACCCAATAGGGTGGTTCGTCCCATATGTATTTCGTATCCTTTACAATCCTTATTCTCCGAGGAGGGGAGGAAAGCAAAGTCGCTTTGTCTCGTGATCTTCTCCTGCTCGATGACTGTGCATTGAGGCAGAAGACCGAGACCGGGAATCGCCGGGATATTTCCCTCGATACTTTCCGGATCTTCCAAGCGGACTCCCATCATTTGATAGCCACCGCAAATACCGATCACCTTTTTACCCGCTTTATGCGCCCGGATAATCGCCATCGCTATCCCATTGGCCCGCAGGCTTTGTAAGTCCGATAACGTATTCTTTGAGCCGGGGAGCAGGATGATGTCGGCTTTCTCTATCTCATCGATATTGTTGGTATAATACGGATTGAAACGGGGGTCCATCTCCAATACATCAAAATCCGTGAAATTAGACATTCGTTTCAGCAGGATGATAGCTACATTGATTTTCCCGTCTTTATAAGTGTTATTTTTCATATCCAACGCTACGGAATCCTCTTCCTCTATCTTGATATCCCGAAACCATGGAATTACGCCGACCACGGGAATCCCAGTCAATTCCTTTAATAGGCTCCGTCCTTCTTCGAATAAAGAGGCGTCTCCACGGAACTTATTGATGATAACCCCTTTCATTAACACTCGTTCCTCCGGTCGTAATAAAGCGATCGTTCCATATACAGAGCCGAATACGCCCCCCCGGTCTATATCTGCGATCAGATAGGTGGAGGCTCCGGCAGCGATCGCCATACGCATATTGGTGATATCCCGGTCTCGCAGGTTTAGTTCGGAGATGCTTCCGGCTCCTTCCAATACGATCGGGTTATAGCGAGCTTCCAGACGCTTGAAGGCTTCGATGGCTTCCTTAAATAGCTCCTCCTTCTGGTTTTGTATCCCGAAATAATCCTTGGCGGACATATTGCCGACTGGCTTTCCGTTTAATACGACTTGCGAGCTTTTATCATTTGTCGGCTTTAGTAATATCGGGTTCATATCCGTATGCGGGGAAATACCGCAGGCCTCCGCTTGTACGACTTGCGCCCGGCCCATCTCGCCGCCTTCCGGGGTAGAGTAGGAATTGAGGGACATATTTTGTGCCTTGAACGGTGCCGGTTGATAACCATCTTGCTTGAAAATACGGCAAAACGCCGCATTGATAACGCTTTTACCCGCATCAGAGCAGGTTCCGACAAACATAATCGGTCGTAGGTGTTGCTTCATCTGTATAGATTTTATTTACACAGTGTACAAAGGTAGTATTTTTGGCCTTTTTATTAAGGAGAAGATATGAAAAAAGAAGAAGATTTTGTTATGGGCCTGTCCATCTACATGGCTTGTCTGCGTGAGAAAAAACGGTATTCCACGGCGAAGAGTTATCAAGATGCCTTGAACTCGTTCAAGTGCTTTTGCGGTATGGAGGCGATTCCTTATACCTATATTAATAGGAACAGGCTTTTGTGCTATCAGTCATGGTTGTTGGACAAGGGCCGTTCGTTGAATACGGTGTCTACCTATATGCGTCGGATTCGTCACATTTATAACTTAGCCGTGGAGGCGAACGAGGCTCCCTTTGTACCCAACCTGTTCAAAGATGTCTTCACGGGCGTTGAAAGCAAGCGGAAGAAGGCGTTGCCGCGAGAGATGCTGGAGCGTATGTTTAACGCCCCGTTGGAGGATCCGTCCTTGCGGCGTGTACAGTTGACCGTTCGGTTGATGTTCGCGTTCAGCGGGATAGCGTTTGTGGATCTCACGCATTTGAAATGGGAGAATATCCGGGATGGGATATTGCAGTATCACCGACAAAAGAGCGGGTCTCTCATACAGCTGGAGATTCCCTCCGGGGCGTTGCGGCTGTTGGATGAGTTGTCCGCTTGTACGGCAAAGGAATCCCTTTATTTATTTCCTTTTTTGAGTGGAAGGAGAACCGGTGAGGCGGCCTACAAAGAATATAACAGGACCTTGTCCCGCTTTAACCATGACTTGAAGTTGTTGGCGAGATCGACAGGCGTTACGCTTCCGGTCACCTCATATACGATCCGTCATTCATTCGCCTCGTTCTTGAAGGAACAAGATGTATCGATCGAGGTTATCAGTGAGTTGTTGGGGCATAAGTCTATTAAGACAACACAGATCTATTTGAAGAGCTTCTCGTTGGAACGTTTGTCGACAGTGAACCGGAATTGTTTTGAGAGCGTGTGTAAACCGATACCCAAAGTGGGGTAAGAGGCTTGCTACTCGGGAAGTAGCGTATTCTTTCACGGCGCAAAAGTAATAAAAAATAACAAATAACAAGCAATCATAAGGCTTAGTTTGTTCATTAGTTTGTGCTCCGACCTTGATTCTCCTTAAATCTTCGTTCTTATTCCTAGTG
>ENA-ORNB01001136-ORNB01001136.1-human-gut-metagenome-genome-assembly--contig:-NODE-1136-length-20820-cov-3.472141_pt1 | contig 20820 bp, 19 predicted proteins | sample MGYA00242112_ERZ509016 | MGnify/ENA primary metagenome ERZ509016 (study PRJEB26280, sample SAMEA2338705) | human gut metagenome | biome: human gut; feature: human-associated habitat; material: faeces...
AATAGAAAGGATGTGAACGGGCAATTCCTCCCACGACTAAAGTCGCGGGTCTCCTTGCCCTGATTTATGAAAGCTGAAATTAAATTTGCAAACACAAGCAATGGACCCAAAGCCTTTGTCAAGACTTTTGACGATGATTGGACTCCTATGAGCACGCCGCTCAAGGCATACAAAAAAGACATGCGCAGTATCAAGCCTGCAGGTAACTACGAAGAAGGAAAGGACTACATGGTAGCCGTCAGCCCTTGGGTTCTTGAAGCATTTCTGAAAGCCAATCAGATTGATTATGTTCAGCTGATTCGCGGCCAGGACCTCAAGAATCCGCCCGTTGGCAGCATTCGGTATGCGAACGAGAAGGAAGTCGTCTGGTACGAGTATTCTTCCGCAACCACCACACGCCGCTGCACGGACTTGTCCCGCGCAAAAAGCTTTGTTCAGGAATGGGTCAATCTTGATTGTCCTACACTCAAACGCTTTAGCACGAATCAGAAAGTGCTTTCCGTGAACGGCTTTGGCGCTGCGGTTCCGCTGTTTGAAAGCCCGCTGGTCGATACCTCCTATGTCGATACTGTCATCGCAGACGATATTGAAGACAAGGAAATCGAAGGGCTACGCAAGCATCTGAACCCGGATGGCGTAATCTCGCAGCTGCTGAACAATGTTCAGAAAGCGAGAGCCGAGAAGGAAATCGATGAAGTGGAAAGCCGCGTCAAGCAGGTCGAAACCCAGATTCGCCTTTTCCTGCGCACTCCGGAAATCGAAAACGAAATCAAAGACATCGAAACTGCTCATCTCAATGAGGAGGGCAGCTTTGACTGTGGTTTCATTTTCTGGTATCCGAAAGCTGATTCTCAGCTCGAAAAGGACATGAGCCTGCTGGTCGGTGCCAACAGGCGCAAGCTGAGCTGGCTCGATATTGCGGTTCCGACTTTCAGCCAGAGCATCAATGTTCAGAGATATGGTGCAGAACTTATCAAGAAACTCGTAAAAGAGCGTCTTGGCATTGAACTCTATTATCGTTCGGAGCTCGACTAATATGCCTGACATGAGAATTTCATTGATGAAAGGGGAGACAATCCCCAGAGATATCAAGGGCCGCAGAATCATTTGCTGCTTTTGCAATGACAAGGGGACTTGGGATACCAAGACTCTTGAGAAATTTGCAAAGAGATTCCCGGAAGCAAAAGAGTGGTACTTACATAAGCTGCCAGAACAGCTTCGGTATCCCGGTCAGGTTCTATTCTGTCCGGGCAATAACGAGAACACGATTGTGGCAATTATGATTTGCAGTACTGAAACCGCCGACAAGTACGGCTCGAAAATTCAGTTCCCGTATCTGTACGGGTGTCTCTTGCAGGCGATGGTCAAGGCCAAACAAGCTGAGGCTTCCGTCATCGTATCAAAGCTCGGAACCGATATGGTCGAATGGCAGTGGAGAAAACTTATTTGGATTCTGAACCATGCGGCGGAAATGAATGAAGGGGTAACGGCAATCGCAGTTTCACCCTATGATTTGTCTGATGTGTTCGTTGAACCCAAAAAGAAGAAGTCCACTTCCAGAAAGACGAAAGCCAAAAAAGATTTGGAAGATTCCGAAGAGACCGATAGCGAAAAGGACAACTGGGATGGTCCTCAAGAAAACGGCAGAGACCAACAGCTCAGCATGCCTGATGAAAAAGAAGACAAGAAATATAGTAAATACGATAATTTGCGCTAACTTACGAGCTCCTGCTGTGGTGCGGGGGCTCTTTTTTTGTTGCCTTTTTGTTATTCTTTTGTTGTTCTTCCACAAAAAATCATTTTTTTGCTTTTTAGGCTTTCTTTTACTTGCCCATCCGTGCGAATCAAAGATAATAAAAACAGCAGCCTAAAAGTGGCACTAAAAAGTAGCAATCAAGAAAGAGGTTATAACATGGCAACTAAGTTTTATCTTGCCGAAATTCCGGATGATTTTCCGGCAACCAACGTCAAATTTGAAAATATGACCAAGCCACTGTTGGCGATTCCGGCCAAGATGGTTGATGGGAAGCCGATTACGATTGTCGGCTACATCAATGCTGGCCAGAAAAAATACAAAGCAAACGATTACGGCTTTGTTGAGTTCAATGACAACGGGGCCGATTTTGCGCAGTTCAAAGACGCCAATATGGATACTCGGTATTCCGTGAGAGAAAAGGTTTCCGGTGATATTCTCGGATACCTGCCGCTTGAAACCGGGGAACTCGTTGGCATTGTGCGTGAGAAGGAAAAACCGATTCTTCTTCTGATTATCGCGGTGATTGCTGCTCTCGTGCTGCTCGTCGCCCTTATCACTGCAAGCCTTTATAAAATGGTGAACAAGCCCCTTGATGGCAGCGGCAGCGATGCCAGCTCCGCAAGCAGCGAAATCGTGATTGCTGACGGCGAAGCGTATGACGGGACGATGGACAACGGCAAAACCGATTCCGAGGAGATGCGATTCATCGAATTCCCGGCATTCACGACCATCTATGTGAGCCCTGACAGTACCGTGGACCTGGTGAACCCGGAAAGCAACCATGTCTACTTCAAATATACGATTCTTGAGAACGATGAAGTGCTCTATGAATCCGATTACATTGCTCCAGGCCAGAAATACGCCTGGCAGGCATCGGATTACATTACCGGGGCAGGAGAGCACGCTGTGGTGTTCTCGGTATCTACTGTCGGTGTAGATGACCAACAGCCGCGCAATGGCGCTGAGTTTGCGGTCACGGCCGTTGTATCTTAACTGGGCTGAATTGCGCGACAAGCGCATTTTGGTAAACTCGCAAGGGAGATAAATAGTAAAAGACAAGGGCTCGAATCAGCTGATGGCCTTGCACATGGCTGATTTTGTGTCCGCAATCAACGAAGGAGGTTTCTGAAGATGAAACTCGCCAAAGCTATGTCGATGGCCCTCGCTTGTGCGATGGCCGCGACTATGTGTGCAACCTCCGCTTTTGCTGCAACTTCCGGCAGCACGAAGGTTAATGCCACTGTTACCCCGTCCTACACCCTGACCGTCCCTGAATCCATTACCCTGACCAACAACAAAGGCGGGAGTGGCACCTACACTGGTACGATTCCCGTCAACGTAAAGGGCGACATCGGTGAAGGTCAGTCCGTGACCGTTACTTCCACTGCGCCTATCATGAAGTGCTCTGGTTCAAAGAACGTTACGACTTCCTTTACCGGCACTCCTAAGAAGAGCTGGACCCGTATGGAGACTTCTGGTCAGGGCACGACTGACAACTACGGTCTGTCTGCAGTCCTGACTCCTGGTGTTTGGGAAGGCACTGCTACCTTCTCCTGCGCTCTGGCATAATCAATCCCCATAATAAAAACTGGGGTATCCCGCGCAAAACCGAAAAGCGGTCGGCCTCACAAGCAGGCTGGCCGCCTTTTCTATTAGATTCTGGAGGCTCTAACATATGAAAATGAAAAAGCTTATAGCAGCGGCATTGAGCTTTGTAATGATGCTTGGCATCAATACAGCCCCCGCATTTGCCGCTACGAGTAAATCTGCATCTACCGCGATTACCGCAGAGGTCGGGTCTGGGTATACAGTCACTGTCCCTGAAAAAATCGCGCTGACCAGCACGACTACAGGAACCGGCACGTATACGGGTACGATTGCTGTCAACATCAAGGGAGATGTAGCAGCCAATCAAACGGTAACGGTTGCGGCAACTGCGCCTACGATGAAAGATACAGCAGGAAACAGTGTTGCTGCTACATTTACGTCTACCCCCAAGACAAAATGGTCACGGACTGACATGCAGGGCAATGGCACCACCAGTAACTATGTTGTTTCTGCATCCCTAACCCCCGGCAGCTGGACCGGAACCGCGACCTTTACCTGTACTTTGGCTTAAATCTTTGAATCATGCCGCTATCAAGAGGAGGGCATTATTATGAAGACATCAAAGAAAGTTCTGGCAGCCCTTCTGGCGATTTGTCTCAATACCGGAACTGCTCTGGCCGAAGTGGATAAGACTGCGACAACGGCGCTTGTTGCCGATGTGACTTCCGGATATACGATTACGGTGCCGGAAACTGTTGCATTGTCGAAGAGTACGGACGGGTCCGGTACTTATACGGGTACAATCCCGGTAAATCTCAAAGGCAGCGTTGGCAGTAACGAAAAAGTGACGGTGACTACCACAGTGACCGATATGACCGATGCGTCTGGGACTAAGGCTCCCGTGACATTCACGGCAAAACCGAAAACGGTCTGGTCATACTCCGACTTGCTGAATGGCGGAACTACAAGCAATTATGTGGTTTCCGCGACACTGACAGCAGGCAGCTGGAAGGGCACAGCTACATTTTCCTGCACGATGTCATAATGCCAAATTCGAAAGGATGTGAAAATCTGTGAACATCAAAAAAGCGGCTGCGAGTTTTCTGTTTATGATTTTTGCCATGGTATGTAATGTGTCCATGGCATTTGCAAGCTGGGGTGGCATGGGCTACAAAAACTGCGTGCTGTGCGGCGCATTGGTAACGCCTATGCCTACATATGGTGGCACACAGAAGTACACTGAATTCTACAACTGTGAAGAAGTTGAGGGCCTAACATCGAGCACAACTCAACGATATGCCCTGAAAAATATGTACGTTGTCAGCAACGCAGATGGCGTTATCTGCACAAATTGCGTTGAACGTATTATCAGCGAACACAAAGGTGGCACGGGCGGTGAAGTTGATGAATCAGTGTACATCATTACCGTTCCCGAATCCGTGACACTAAGCAATGAAAACGGTGGCACTGGAGATTATGCTAACACCGTTTCTATCAAGGCAACGGGCCAACTGCTGACAAACCAGAAAGTATTTTTTAATACCTCTGCTCCGACCATGCACCGCGACGGCAGCACCGATGTTGTCTGCACCGCCACTGCTACCACTGCAACAGAATGGGACGCAACTGCTGTAAAAGGGAAAACTGCACAAACCGATTATTCCGTGACTGCGCACCTCACTCCAGGCGAATGGACCGGCAATATGGTGTTTTACGCTTCGGTAGGAGATACCTATACAGTTGAGGTAGGAGACAATTCTGTATTGCTTTCTCCCGCTTATGAGGATAAAACTCATATTGTATTTGAATCCGATAACCCCTCCGTGGCTTCCATTAGTTCGGACGGCCATATTATCGCTTCGGCAATCGGAACTGCGAACATCACGAAGACCGCATATGACAGTACCGGGACTCGCGTCATCTATTCGTCCAAATACACCATCAATGTCACGGCGCAGATGCCGTTGATGGATGTGAGCCGTCTTGCTTCTGTATTGACGACTCTTTCCTCTCAGGGAAAAAACATCACCGTTATTTCGTTCGGCAATTATACAGTTCCGGGCAATGCAACGACCTATGACGTATCCGGCCAGGGTGACAAATCGATTGTCGCGTATGTTCCGACCACGATGTACGGCGGCTGGTGGTGGGGCATTCAGAATGGCACAGAGCTTCGAGTGACAGATACGAACCGTGATATGGTGGCGTTTGCTTCCGGTAACAGCATTTGCTTCAAAAGCGGAGCGTCTGACACTTCTAGGGTTTTTGACAATATCAAGACCATTAACTTTGATGCAGTTGACACGACTCGCGTGACATCCGCTGCTTACGCATTCTATAACATGAAGTCACTGACTACAATTACTGGACTCAGCCGTTGGGATACCAGTAAAATCACGACGATGAACAGCATGTTCAAGGGATGCACGGGACTTAAAAGCCTTGATTTCAGCAGCTTTAACACCAAAAATGTCACGGATTTCTCCAGCATGATGTATGGATGCACGGGTCTTTCGAAAATCACGGTCGCGGATACTTTTGCGACAGCTTATCTCCCGACTCCGGGCTTTTCCACGGGCTTTACCTACGTGAGCAGTAAGATGGGTCTTACCATTGCCGGAAACCCTTCCAGCGCTTTGAGCAGCTATAATTTCACTTCCGATAACCGTACCGTGACATACGATACTTCTACCGCATCTGATGATGAGTCCGATAATGAATTTCCGAACGAGGATTCCGACAGCACCGTGGCACCTGCGCCGACAGCTTCGATGAACGTTTCAAACCTGGCGCAGGCAATGACGCAGCTCAAGGAATCCGGGACTGAAATCAAGGCGATTTCCTTTGGCGGCTATCAGGTCCCGGAATCGGCCAAAGTATTTGATGTCTCTGGAACCGGCTCCAGTGCAATTCTGGCTTTTGTAAAAGAAGGCGAGAACCGGCTCTACGTCACGAATTCGGCTGGCGGAACACTTGTCTTTGGTGAGGGAAACAGCATTTCTTTTGATGAAAATGAGGCATTTGCCGACATTGAAAACATCGAGTATCAGAACGTTGATACTTCGCAGGTGACTTCTGCGGCATCTGCTTTTTCCGGGATGAAGAAGCTCACCAGCATTGGTGGATTAGAGAACTGGAACACGTCGAACATCACTACGATGAACAGGATGTGTTATCAGTGTGAGGCTTTGCAGTCTATTGCCGGGATGGAGAAGTGGGATACCTCGAAAGTAACTGATATGAGTGAAGCTTTTGCCGGTTGTCTTTCTCTCTCGGATGCTTCGCCGACAGATGGCTGGGATACCAGCAGCGTGACGAACAAAGAGAACATGTTTGCTGGCGCACTGTGCGAAAAAGCACCGGAGATAGCCAATGATACAGAGAACACTGATACTGGTGCGGATTCGTCTGAGGGAAATTCCGAGCAAGCTGAAAGCAAAGCAAAAAACAAAGAGGATGAAGCCGAAACTAAAACTCCGGATTCAGAAAACACACAACCTGATACATCTACGGCAGCATAAGGAGGGGATGAACATGAAGGCTATCAAGCGCTTTGCTATGCTTTTGGCAGTGCTGTCTCCTTTTCTTTTGAATGTGTCGTTCGGATTTGCCGATACCGCTACACGGACATGTTCGGTCTGTGGGCAGAAATTCACTGTGACAACCCCGGCCGCTGATGACGCCAAAACATTCGAGGCGTACAACAAGGTAAACTCGATTAAAGGCGTTGAGTCGGATAAGAGCGCTACTTATACCGCAATTACGGATGCAAATGTCTATGCAACGACCATTAACGGAAAGCCTCTGTGCTCGAATTGCCTGAGTACGATGGGCGCTGCTACTTCTACCGGTAAAGGATTGCCGAAAACGGCTTCCACTCAGCTGCTTGCGAGCGCAACGGCGGTCTATACGATTACGGTTCCCGAAACTGTTAAGCTGACAGGCGTTGACAGTGGCCCTGGCTCATATACGGCTGACATCACCATGACTTTGAAAGGTGATGTCGAGGAGAATGCGGTGATTGTGGTATCTGTGGACGGTGGAACCATGACCAACACTGCGGGCAAAACCGCTGCTGTCACGGTATCCAATCGGACCAAAAGCGAGTGGTCCCGCGCAGACTTGCTGAACGATGGAACGAGCGCAACTTGCAAAGTCTCTGCGGAGCTTGACCCCGGACACTGGACCGGCACAGCAACGTTCAGCTGTGAGAAAACGTATAAATAATTTTTTGGGAAAGGAGGAGAATGTATGCGCTTGAAATCTATTATAGCAAGTGCATTTACCGCGCTGATGGTTGCCTGTCCTGTATTGGCGTTCTCTGAATCTGCTGATTTCGACGACTCTGTGCCCGATACAGATGAGACGATGACGATAGATACGCCTGCCTCGAATGCTGATTCTAACGATGTTGCCTGGCTAAGTGCTTCCAAAGATACAGCAACACAGGTCACAGCAGAAGTGGACAGCTTTTATACATTGACCGTTCCGGAAGAAATCACGCTGAATGGTTCGGATAGTACTGGCATCCAGACTGGCACAATTCCGGTCACTTTAATGGGGAATATCCCTCTCAAGGGGACTGTTCGGGTTAAGACCACCGCCACGCCCTTGCAATCGAAAGGTGCAACGGACGTATCTATGACCATCACAACGCCAAAAATCGAATGGAATCGCACCGATATGCTGGGAAACGGAACAAGCTCTGATTATTCCGTGAGTGCAGTTCTCTCTCCTGGCAACTGGACTGGTACGGTGACGTTTGAGTGTTCAATGCAATAAATCTTGCCAAGGTTAATACCGCTTGCCCTTTTGGGTAAGCGGCTTTTTGCTAGGTATTTGTTGTGCGTTCTGAACACGGCAGCTATGGCCTATCTTGTTTCCGGCATAAAAAGCAGGCACAATATATTGTGTTTTGGTATTGCAATATACCATATATTGTGGTACAATATATCTACTGGCTCAAATGATAGCAAAGAACCTAAAGTTTGAGCATTTTCGTGTATGGCTATGAGACCGCTTCCTTCTACTTGAAGATAATATGAAATCATGTCAGCGGTTTCGCTCTCCGTCACGGCTCGAGAACATAACAATACGGCTATATATCCGCTTCCTTCATTTCTAGAAGAACAAGGAAGTCGGCTCGCATTTTTTGTGCTGCTGACTTCAACACGTTAGCGAATATGCTCTCCGTATCTATTACGTGTCTCATCCACCCGTGTCGAGTTTTTCTCGGCGCGGGATTTTTGTTTTGTTAGGAGGTCATTTGAATGCTGACTGTTTATGATTTTAACCGCGTCACGTTTGCACATCATCGCGGCATCGTACCACCCATGCCCGCACAAGAAGGGAAGAAAGCGGTGGAGAAACGCTATGTCTGTTCAGCGAACATGAAATTGATGGAATACGGCTATATTATGGCGCGAGACCTCTTTGATGCCTGCTGCAAGGCCGAATACAATGATTTCCTCAAGACCTGGTCTGCGCTGTATGACTGTGTCACGGAGGATGGCAAGGCAATTTCTCAGACTTCTCCCATCTGGCCGAATTTCCCGAACGATGCGATGAAAGCCGACCTTGTGGACCTGTATGTTGTCAACTTCCTCAATTATCTGACTTGCGGCGAATGGCAGCCGGATTTCGACCCGGTCAAATTCTGTCCAACATTGGACCGCAGCCATCTTCCTGCTGTGAAACAGATTCCGGCGTGTGATGAGGAGGGAATCTACCGCTATTCCGTACAGAGCATTACCGGGCATTCTCCTCTGTCTCCTGACGAGGCGTCCTGCGTTTTCGATACTCTGATGTATGATATTGATTTCACATCTGAGCTGATGGACCGCATGAAACCCAAGCATATTCCATGCAAGGAAAATCTTGCTCTGTATGTGTCTCGCATTATCTCTCGTCCCGAATGGCGGGAACAGGCATGCTTCCGGGATTTCAAGAGCTCTACCAATGTGCTGCGCCTGGCCGCAGCAATGAGCGACCAGGATGTGAGTCTTTCGAAAGCCCCGAAATTCCGGAACTTTAAGCGCGGTGAACGTCGTCAGCTGCTGGAACTTCTGGAACACACTGATAAGAACGAGGGCTTTGCATTGCATCCCGAAGAGTTCAAGCGATTGGGCGAACGCCTGCATCCGGGTGATTACTCTTATATCTTCAAGGAAGATTATGAGATTTTTACGAAGATTCGCAATGGCGTTAAGATTGAGACATACAACTCCAAGCTCCAAGAACTTATGAAGAAACCGGTCAATGCTGAACTGCTTTCCGCTCACCTGATGATGCGGCCCGGTATGTTTGCCCGAAACCTGGACTTTGCGCTGCGCAACTGCTCCAATGAACAGCAGATGGAAAATGTTCTGTTCCGATTCATCTCGGTATGCAAGAGTATTGAACCGCGTGTCCTGGTCCAGCTCATCAACCATTTTCGGAATCGCAACAATCCTGTGCATTTGGCAACCGGCAAGGCAAACGGCGCTGCCAGCAAAGCTCTGGAACGGGACATTGAACCTTTGTCTGAGGATATCTGCAAACGTGTGGCACGCGATATCTTTAACCAGCTGTGGCAGGTCCTTCGCGCAGAGGACACCGAACCGAAGAGCGTGTACATCGACCCGGATTGCCATTGCAATAAGCTGATTTTTCCGGATAATCCCCGTCAGGTCACTTCCGCCGTACGTGCTGCAGCCTGCGGCTCTCGCACGAATCTGCCGGACGGAAATGTGCTCCGTGCATTCCTTTACTGGAAGGGAAACGAAGGGCCTGACCTGTGGAATGGCATCGACCTGGACCTCTCGGTTGTGTTCTACGGAGAGGAAAAAGCAAAGTTCGTGTACTACGCGAATCCCAAGGACGAAACACTTGGCGCAATCCACTCCGGCGACCGCCGCTGCAGCGGTAAGAATGGTGCCGTTGAGTATGTAGATTTCGATATCAAGAAGTGCTTTCAGAATGGGTTCCGTTATGCCGCCCTCACTGTAAAATCCTACTCTGGGGAGAAGTTTTCTGAGATGGAGAACGCTTTCTGCGGCGTAATGGTTCGGGATGGCAAGACGGGTGAGCAGTTTGAACCTGCGACTGTCAAGGACCGCTTTGCTCTCACTACGGATTCTGACCAGCTCGTTATGGTTGTTATAGACCTCATGACCCGTGAGGTCATTACGGTGGATAAGAGCGTGGCTCAGTTCCGTTTGGCGTGCCGGAATGTTGTGACAGACTATGCACCTACAGTAGCAGCCTGCACCTACGCGATGCAGCTGAAGAGCCTGTCTATCAAGGAAATGCTCGGTATGCGCTATGCACAGTTTCTGAAAAGCGACGACTGGAAACACGCAAGTGTTATCGTATCTGATGAACCTGAAAAGTTCAAGGTGACGGATAAGGATACTCCTGCGCCGCGCATTGTTAGTCCCTATGACATTCCGGGCATTTATGACCTGATTTTTGGCAAGGAAAATCAATAAAAAAGAAGCTGTTCTCCTCAAAACGGAGAGCAGCTTTTTTCTTTGTCAGGATGTTTTTTCAGTGGGAATGCCCGCAACGCTTTTTTCGAGCTCATCGAATTGATACAACAGATATCGCTTGCAGTTTCTCAGCTGAATGTCTAACTGCCGTTTTGTCACCTTTTTGCCTTTGACCATGTCGAGATAATCTTTGGCTGGAGACATATCCGGGTCAAAAAGAACACATCTCAAATTTACCTGGCACTTGGCATACAGCTCACGCACTTCACAGCAGCGGGTCATATGCTCGTCTTTACGTCTCACACTCCAGCGAGCGGAACGCAATGCACGATAGCAGTTTTGCAATGTCGTGGTGCTGTAAATCCTTTTCTCTGCAACCATCATTTCCCTCCGACTTTTTATGAGAAAATTATACCATATATTTATGAATTGACTATGACAAAAGGTGGTAAAGCCATCAAATATATGGTAAAAAACGCGAAGGCAAGAAAAAAAATTGAAAAAAAGTGAAAAAAATGCGAAAAAAACATGATGTTTGTGCTTGCGTGGGTGTGCGAGTCGCAGATAATAAAATCAGTGGCTCAGAGCAGTAAGCCCCAGAGCTCCCTGATAAGGGCGAACTCATGGTGCATATCTGCGTCATCAAGTCATCACATGGTAGACTGACGGGCCTTGCAATGTTGCAAGAATGGTCAGGCGAGGGAAGCGATGAATCCCTCATTGCTGCCAAGTACATCGTGTTTTGATGCAGTCAGCGTCGAGAGGACGCGGATATGCAGGGCTTGACTTTTGACCCGATGCATGCAGGAGCAAAGGAATCAAAAGAGATGGCCTAGTTCGAATCCACTATTTGAAAGGAGATTACCCCAATGAAATGTTACAAGCGCGTTGCAAGCGCTGTGATGGGTATGGCAATGGCCGCCAGCTGCATGGCTCCTATCACCGCTTACGCAATGGAAGACACCAAACAGCCCACTGACAATACTGCTATTGCCAACCATCCCAATAACGAGACCATGCTGCACAGCACTCCCGTTTACCGCATCGGCGCCAAATCCTTCTACAAGGTGAACGACGACGGTTCCGTTGTCTACGCCGACCAGGATGCCGAAGGCTACACTGCAGTTCCTGCCGCTTATATTGCAGGCAGCCAGTATAACGATGGCGAAGAGTACGGCGTTTATACCACCAAAAAGGCTGATGGCACCTTCCAGATGCATTACGTCAAGATTTCTGACTGCCAGCAGACTCAGGGTGGCGTGAACTGGAACCACGGCACTGCTGATGAAGCTAAGGTTTCTGACGATACCAAGGCTGAGGGCACCGACACCGCCACCAACGAAGACCCGACGATGTCCACCCAGTTCTACATCTACCTGGACAACGACACCGAGATTCCTCCCGAGACTCCTCCGACCGAGGAAGAGCATCCTGGCGTGAAGACCGATGACGGCCGCGTTGAGTACGATATCACCGTTGCTACCGTGAACCATGTCAACATGAAGGCTACTGTTCCTCTGTACGTCTGCATGTACGGTTTCCGTTCCACCGGCAACGTTGTTACCCCGACCAAGGATGCTTACCAGCTGCGTAACTACTCCACCATCGACAAGAACAGCCGCACCTACATTGCCGATATCGTGAAGGTTACCCATTACAGCCGCATCTACGATGCCGACCACTCCAACGACGAGCTGTTCTCCATCGCTTACGATGCCACCAGCAAGACCTACACCTACTGGTACAGCGACCCCTCCACCACTCAGGGTTGGCAGCAGCCTGCTATCTACAAGACCCTGGCTGATGAGCATATCAACGCTTCCGGTGAGTGCTACGTCATCTACATCGATGGCGAGTGGGACTTCAAGGCCGCTGGTACTCTGACCGGCGACGAGCTGCGCCAGACTGTGAAGGCTATCGACCAGAACCATCAGCTGTCTCAGGACTTCATCATCGGTGATGGCGATACTCAGTGCAACTTCGGCAAGGCTTTCGCCGTTGGCGACAGCAAGACCGACAACTCCAAGCGTGAAGGTCTGGCCATCAAGGTTTCTGAGCTGCAGGCTGAGCCCGCAACCTGGCGTGTTGTGCCTATGAGCAACAGCGCCTTGAAGCGCGGCGAAATCGCTATGAGCATTGCTCCTGCTTCTGCAATGTACAACGCTTCTGCTATCGACCTGTCCACCTGCTCCGCTCCTCTGGACATCACCGAGAACGGCTGGTTCATCGCTGGTGCTGAAAAGGCCAAGGTTGCTCAGGATGGCGCTGGCACCGATGCTGTCAAGCATGACGATGCTCCGGCCCTGCCGCTGATTACCACCGCCAAGATTGCTGGTTCCAACGTCAACGACGCTGGTTGCACTCCTGTCGTTCGTGTTACCTACAGCATCATCCCGATGTTTGAGACTGGTGATACTCAGACTGCTACCGCAGGCGGCGTCTCCAGCAACCGCTGATAGAGTCTCCGGACCTAATATAAAGCAAGCCCAAATGTAAGGGTTGGCTGTCGAGTGACCTGCCGCTCGGCGGGCCACTTTTGTTAATAACAGCTCAGTCAAGAAATTGACGGAAAGGAATTGAATATCATGGCAACTACAATGACGACCCCTGAAAAAAATTCGAAGAAGAGTGGTAACAAGCTCCTGCATCGGACCGTTACGATTTGTGTGATTCTTCTGCTTCTCCTGTGCGTGGGTCTGTTCTTCTGGCACAATAAAAATGCTACTGCTTCCGACAACCGCCTGGAAGATTCGGTCGCTGCACAGCTTGGCCAGCTCGAAGGCAAGAGCGAGGCAGAGATTCAGGAAGAGCTGAACCGCGTCGTGGAAGAGGGTACAATGGCCATCTCCATCAACGTCAATCCGGTGTTTGATTCCGGCGATTCTGAAGGCACTCTCGAAATCGAGAATGCTCCCGGCAATAAATACGCTCAGGTTGTGAGCATCACCCTGGATGATAGCGGCAAGGAAATCTACAACAGTGGACTTATCCAGCCCAACTATCACATCCAGACAGATAAGCTGTCCGAGGCCCTGGCTGCCGGTTCTTATGACTGCACCGCTACCTTCACGGCTTATGATACCACCGATGCCGAGAATCCTATCGAGGTTGGCACTGCTGCTGCCAAGATTACGATTTCTGTGCTGTCTTAACGATTCGCCCCGGTGCAGACTTCGGTTTGCCCCGGGGCTTTTTGGGAACTTGTGATGCTGCAAAGGAGGCATTCCCGTGAAACAGCTTGCGAAAGTTCTCGCGTCTTTCTCGCTGGCCGCAACGATGTGTTTGGGCGTTGGCTTTGCAGCCGATTCTCCGCATCCTGGTGAGCATGGCACGGTTGACAAGGCTATGGTCTCTGAAGAAACCGATAAGGCTTACGATGAGAAGCCGAATATGGGTACAAAATTCAATTTGTATCTTGCGCCTGACATCCCCGAAACGGTTCCTCCTATTAAAAAGGATGTTCCTAAGATGGGCGATACCGGCATTCCTCAAGAATCCCTGCTCCAGGCCCTGCTGGTAGCGGGTGGCTGCTATCTTGTGAGCGATGGCGTGGCTGTTGCTTGCAAGGGTGGACGCCGTAAACCTAAGAAGACTGCGGAACTGAAAAACGCATAAGAAGAGCCCCGGTGCTGAAATGCATCGGGGCTTTTCTTTATATTAGGAGGCTTATTACCAGTTTACCGGGAATTCATAAATATCGTATTCATTCGAGTGACGGTCAACTTCGTTCTTCTTAAATGCTTCCAGACTGTCATATGCTGTCATCGTAATGCTATATGCATGGCCGTCTACATCGACCTCACCGTTTTCATCGATGATAACATTCTTAATCCAGAAGCCGAGAACTGCGGTGTCGGTTTCATCTGACCCATCCTTTTCATAATCGACTTCATACGGGACAAACAAATCGTTGTATTCTTTGGAGAAGTTCTCTTCGCCATCTTTCCAGGAAATCAGGTATCCAGTATTAAGCCAGCGAGGTTCGCCGATATTAGTTCTTGCGAAAGCAACCTCGTTCTGGTCAGCATCAAACACAGACGTTCTATCAACATTGTAGCTGGAACTGTCTTCGAGTCTTGCGGCTGCAATGGGCTTGATAACATCAAGGACCTCAGTTGTCACCTCATCGGCAGAACGAATGTATTTGGGCGCTCCCTTGACGGGAATCTCAATCGTGTCGCGGGTAAGTGCATATTTTTTGGCAAAATCTTGTGGAGCGGATGGTTTGACATGTAAGGCAATAGTATCGTCTTCATGATACTCTACGTATTTTCCGAAATCATCCACATAATATTGCAGCTTTTTGAGTGGGCTGTCTTTGGGAGCATCATTTATGAGGTTGAGTCTTAGCTCGGGAATTGTTCCGATGATTTCGAACGAAACTTTGCCCTCTTCGGCATGTTCGCTGAAAATTGTTGTGAATATCGAATCATCGAACGGGTCAACCATCTCGGGTTCCTGCAAACCAGATACGGTGATTTCTTTGCTTGCAGCCTTGGCGGTGACTTTGTATTCTTTCTGGAAGTAATCGGAAATCTCAACACTCAAAGTGACGGTATCGCCATTTGACAGGTTCTCGGACGGCGTGACCTCATAGTTCACTTCGCCCATCATAGCTGCTTCCGTACGGGCTTCGTCCATGTCTGTCTGACTTTTGCCTTTGTCGAAAACGTCTGTTCCAATTTTGCTGTAATCCACATTGACTGTCGCAGTTGCCTGACCATTTATCCCGTCGAACGTGACATCCGCATATTGCAGAAAATCAACAGTCTTGGAACAGCCTGTGAGCGACAGCGCGAGCCCTGCGGTCGCTGCTGCAACCAAAAGTAAACGCCTTAACCCTTTCATCTCAAACACTCCTTTTTGTTGGACTTCTGTTGGCGTTGTGTTGTTGTAATTATATCATGACACGTATTTGAGGTCAACATATTCGCGATAGGTACAACGAATGTAAGAAATATTAGGAATTTAGAAAATATATTGTAATTTAGAATTGGTATGATGGTCAGTGGTTAGTTGCCGGATTGTGCGATTCTCATACAATAAAAATAGACAATATCGTAATTTGCGCCGTTGTGGGGTGTACAAATGCATACAGATAACAAAACAAAACTGACTTGGGTCGGGGTTCTCCGACTGGTTGTTGGGGGTATCTTCCGGCTTATCAGCATCGTTGCACTTCTAGCTGTGCTTGGAATCAGCTATCTGTTGTTTCAAAATGCAAAGCAAACAAAAGAAACGCAGAACCTCAATGTTCAGCTGGTTGAGATGCGCCAGGAAGCAGAAACCGAAGAAGATAACACGGATTGGTCCAAGGGAATGCTGGATATCAATTCCGACTATAAAGGCTGGCTTACAATTTACGGGACCCAAATCTCCGAACCTGTCGTGCAGGGTGAAACAAACGAAACCTATCTACGCACCAACATCAATGGCGAACATGCCGAGGCAGGAACCCTATTCCTCGATGAAACTACTGACCTGTCGCAGGATGGCAACCTTATCATTTACGGCCATAAAATGAACGACGGAACCATGTTCGGAACTCTTGATAAGTTTGAGGATGAAGAGTTCTTTGATAATAATGGAACAGTTTGCTGGGAAAGTGAGAAGGGCAAAGAGTACTATCAGATTTTTGCGCTCTTGGTTTTACCCGGATACAGTACAGCCCCTGATTTTATCGACCTTCAAGCCTGGAACAACGTTCTGGATGAAGAACAAACCGCCGACATGCTCAACACGATTGCAGACCGTGCGTCTATCTTTAGAGGGGAATCCTTTAACCTCGAAAAGGACAAGTACCTCTTCTTGGTGACTTGTGATTACAGCATCAACAACGGCCGCCTTGTTCTGGTGGGTAGACGGTTAAGTAAGAAGAGTGAGACGGAAGACACCACAGAGGAAAATACAGATAATACTGAAGAAGCAGTATCTGAAGAGGAGAATTGCGAAAATGTTGAATAATTTGGCCGCCGCATTCTCGTGACTTTAGTCGTGGGAGGATTCGCAACAAGGCCGCCAAGAAAACTCTGTCGATTCCAAGCTGCCTGAATGATATGGCTGAGCGAGCAGACATCAACTTCTCCGGGGTGTTGCAAGAAGCACTTAAAGCAAACCTAAATATTGGCTGATTGCGTTCTCACTGCCCTGCCAGTTGCCTGGTGGGGCATTTTTGCTTGCTAAAATTTAATGTGATTTTCTGTATCGATTTGTTTACACTAAATTAGGAACAAAAAATCATGAATTTTGATAAATTCGATTGAATTTCTTTAATTCGCAGGGTATACTATTAGAAGGAGGGGAGTGGTATTGTGCTGATTGAGTTTACTGTGAAAAATTATCGGTCTTTTCGAGACGAAGCGACTCTTTCGATGGAAGCTACGGGAGCAAGTACGTTGAAAAGTGTGCTTATCCCATATGGCGGGATGCGAATTCTGCCGGGTGCTGCCATATGCGGAAAGAACGGTGGCGGTAAGAGCAATGTTATCCGAGCTTTTTGGCTTGCGGTTCAATTCATCAGAAACGCACAAAAGACACAGCATGAGAAAGCAGCTATCCCCGTTGTTCCGTTTGCATTGAATGACTACTCGGCATCTGAGCCGACAGAGTTTTCGTTTGTATATACCTTGGATGGAATCAGGTATTGGTATGCCTTTTCTGCCACAAAAGAAAAGGTATATGCTGAGTCGTTGTATCATGCACCGAAAGGGCAGAAGGCACTGGTTTTTGCTAGAGAAGGACAGGAATTCACCTTTACCGAAGAGAAGGCTCGTAGAAATCTGATTAGTCAGGTTGTTGCCGAAAATCAACTGTTCTTTTCTGTAGCATGTACCATGAACGACGTTGCCTGCTCCAAAGCTATGACTTGGTTCCGGGAGAAAATCTATTTTTCAAGAGACTATTCGGATATTCCCCGGCAGCTGCTTGAATATTCGAACGACTCTAATATGCTGAAAGCAATTTCCGATTATGCGAAGGCTGCAGATGTTGGTATCGAAGATATGAAATTCGAAATCAATAGTAAAGAAATTAACGAAGAAGCTGATTTGCCTGCAAACATTCCCGAAGAGGTTAAAGCTGCACTTGTACAGTTCATGCACGTGCTTTCTGAAACCTCTAATAATTCGGAAACACACCTCAAGATGGGGCAGGTTAACGCAACATCCATGCATCAAGGCCAAAACAAGGACGGAACAAGCCATATGTTTTCGATGGAGCTGGCAGACGAGTCTGATGGCACAAGAAAACTGATGGCCATTGCTCCTGCAATTGAGTCCGTGCTGTCAAAGGGCGGCCTTTTGCTGGTAGATGAAATCGAAAAAGAACTGCATCCTGCTCTGGTAGAGTTTATTGTTGCCAAATTCCAGAGCAAAAAGACAAACCCGAATGGGGCACAAATTGTCTTTACGACACACAACACCGACCTGTTGAGTATGGAGCTGCTTCGTAAGGACCAATTGTATTTTGTGGATAAGAATAAAGATGATGGCGCTTCGGAACTCTACAGTATCAGCGATTTTTCCACTCGCACGACCGAAAATGTCCGCAAGGGCTATCTCCTCGGAAAATATGGCGCGACTCCCAATGTCGAAATTGAGGAGGTTGAATGATGGCTCGCAAGCTAAAGAAGTCCAAAGTCAGCATCTGCGTTTTCTGCGAAGGAGAAAGTGAACAGGCATACACTGATTTTCTTAAAAGTAAATTCCAGGATGTAGCAGTATTCAAGCGTCCGTCATCAACTGGCTTGTTCGATGAAGCAGATAATCGTTTTAAGAAAGACCCGAAGTACCGTGACTATGCGGATGTAATCGATGAGATATGGTTTTTCTTTGATGTAGAAGAAAAGGACATAGATAACTGGGGCAAACGACTGGAAATCATCAAGCGTTTGCGACGTCTTCGGAAAAAGCCACAGATTAGAGTTCGTCTGCTAATGACAACTGGATGCATCGAGTATTGGTTGATGCTTCATTACAGGTTGTTTGCCCCTCCGGTATTGACCGTTCCAGAAAAAGAACAAATGCTGCGACAAGTCATAAAAGAAGAACCTACTTACAAGAAGGGGAACTATATCGCTACGGCACGTATTGCCCAACATTATCCAACAGCAGTTAAGAATGCTGGAATCGTACTGCAGAATCTCTTAAAAGAAGGAATGCCCGGTCTGGAAGATACAGACGAGCGCAATCTCTGGCTGTGTAAGAATTGCAAAACGTTTTCTACTGTACAAGAAGCTATTACGTTTCTTGAGAGTTTGAAAAGCGAGTAACACAACCTAATAAAGTTATATTTTAATCATCGCAACAGCGTATAGGCTATACCAGCCTGTGCGCTTTCTTTTTGCCATATTTCGTCATAATCAATAAAAGCATTTATTGCTTTTTGTTAATCATGTAATTGACTTTGCAAAACAGTGTCGGTAAAATAAAGGTATTCGATAGACCGCATTAACAATCTGTGAACTTTTTGGGGTTCGTATTGTGTGATTGCCACATAGATGGTATTATGCAATTGTACAGAAGGATAGGCGGCATAGAGTCCACAGCATCGTCGAGGACGAAATCCAAAGCTGCGTAGGGCTGACGTCGAACCTATTAGTTTAATGTGGCCCCCGGCACTAGACGCCGGAATGTAAAGGAGAAACTGAATATGAAACGTAAGACTATCATTTTAGCAGTGGTAGCAGCCGCTGCGATGGCGATTACCCTGGTAGGGTGCGGCGTGAAAATCACGAACATCGCGGTTCCTGACGCAATTACTGTCGAGAAAGGCGAGGCGGTGGTTTTGCCGGTCGCTTTCGGCACCGACGATGCTCCGGCCGTAACTCCTGAGACTGCTGCAACCGGTGAAAGCGCTGAAACTGACGAAAAGCTCGCTAAAGCAGCAAGTAAACTGACGGTCGAATGGATTTCTTCCGATGAGAGTGTCGCGACTGTTGATGCGACTGGCATGGTGGTTGCTGTCTCTGCAGGTGAAGCTGACATCACTGCAAGCGTCACGGATTCTGAGATGAGTGCTGTCTGCAAGGTTACGGTTAAAGTGGCCGCGAAAGACATCACCGTTCCCGACAACCTTGACGTCAAGCTCAACGATGGAAACGAAACCACTGTCGAGGCAACTGTAAGCCCGGCTGATGCCACCGATGTGAAGGTGAGTTACGCTTCTACTGATGAGGCGGTGGCCACCGTCGATAAAGACGGCAGGGTTCAGGTCTTGCAGCCTGGTGAATGCGACATCACCACCACCCTCATGCAGAATGGCGAAAAGGTCACCGAGAAGACGACTCATGTGAAAGCATTCTATGAGGTTGAAAGCATCACGCTCGATTCCAACGAAGGCAAGTTGACGGTCGGTAACTCTCACACCATTAAGGCGACAGTTGCTCCCGAAGAGGTTGCTGCCGAAACTACCATCGAGTGGTCGTCCAGTAACGAGAAGGTCGCTACCGTCGATTCCAATGGGAAGGTAACTGCCGTTTCCTCCGGGAATGCAACCATCACCGCAACTGCCGGTGAGGAAAGTGCCAACTACGAAGTGACGGTTGAACAGCCGAAGAAGGTCACGACCAGCAACAAGACTTATAGCAGCAGTTCCAGCAACAGCGCTGCTGTGACGCCGACTAATCCTACACCCGTTACGCCGTCTGCTCCCGCTACGCCGGTACAGCCCAGCAATCCGGAGCCTGCTGCCCCGGCTCCTGCGCAGCCTGACCCTCAGCCGAGCAACCCTGAACCGTCTCAGCCGAGCGGTGGGGATAGCGGCAGTACGGAAAACAAGCCTAATGGCAGCGATGGTTGGGAATGGGGTGGCCCTGTAATTTCCACTCCCATCGACAATGCATGTCCTCCGGAAGGCGATTGCCTCTAACTCTTCGTTGCTGTAAAATTGACTAATACAAATAGCGGTAGGGTGACCTACCGCTATTTTTTGAGTGCGAGATATGAAACGTAAGACTATCATTTTAGCAGTGGTAGCAGCCGCTGCGATGGCGCTTACCAAACGAAGGCCGGGAAAGCCCACGATTTCAATCGTGGGATGAAAGGCCGC
>ENA-ORNB01001144-ORNB01001144.1-human-gut-metagenome-genome-assembly--contig:-NODE-1144-length-20731-cov-4.627781_pt1 | contig 20731 bp, 18 predicted proteins | sample MGYA00242112_ERZ509016 | MGnify/ENA primary metagenome ERZ509016 (study PRJEB26280, sample SAMEA2338705) | human gut metagenome | biome: human gut; feature: human-associated habitat; material: faeces...
TCATAAACTAAATTTACGGTAGAAAATTTTGTTTCTTTTTTCACTTTTTCTATGAAACAATATCGATTAGTGAAAATTTTTGGAAAAAGAAATACTTCTGGAAGCATAGATTGTATAGACGGTCTTTTAATTATAACAGGGACCCTATCATGTTCTGGAGAAAATTTAAACACAGTATCAGAAGATACTTCTGAAAATATCCAATGATTTTGAAAATGAAGGATTGAAGGATAAGAATAAAACATTAACAAATTTCCACCATCAGCTATTTTCATCATTTTCTTTTCTTTATAAGATATTGAGGTTTCAATGACCACCTCTCCGGTTTGTTTGGATATAACTATAAAAGTAGACTTACCAAGTGTTACATTATCATCTTCTATTTTACAAATCAACTTTTCCTTATCGAAATTATATATCTGATTAATCCTGGCTTTTTCATATCTTGAAAAATGCCGTTTATAGTTTCCAGACAAATCATACACTATTATTTTATTTTGCATGACATCATTAACAAACAATTCCTCATTGTCTTCATCCAATACAACATTATATGCGATTGTATATTCCTCATTCCCATTCCCTTTACGATTGATTTTTCTGATGCCAGTTCCTTTTTTTCTATCAAAAAGGTAAATGTCCCCATCTTGAATATCGTTTCTTACTACTATAATTTTCGCACCCACAGCAAGAACCTGCCCTTGGCATAAAAAATCATCAGAAGAATCTAACGCAATATATTCAACATCCATAAAATCTTGGAGAATTATTTCTTTCTGTGAATAGCCATCCTTTGCCACATCAATCATAATCACGTCGCCATTCTCTAAAGACACATTCTTTTTACAACCTATCATCATCAATGATAGAACTATCCATATAATATGAATATTTTTCATAATCTTAATGTTTCGCATAAGCAATATCAGGATAATAATAAAATTCTATCCCAAAGCAACTATTCAGTAAAATGAGGACTAACATTCTAAACTAGTTATCATGCAAGGAAATGCAGTAACATAAGAATTGTTAGTAATCAATATCCATAAAGTCAATTAATTAAGAGAACATAATCAATACGTTTAAAAACTTTAGAACGACAATAGTAACGACAATTCTCTTTCATATTAAAGAATTTAATCACATCAACATAGTTTTTTTTCCATAATCCGTTGATACCAAAAAGCGACATATTGATTATTTCATATTCTTTTTTAAAAGTTTCTATGGCGAGAGAATCGTTTTCAAGAGCAGCTCTTAATACCTTGATCACATTTTTGCAAGAACCTTCGCTAAGTCTACTTTCCTTATTTCCCCGACATGATTCCTCAAAGATGTCTTCTTGATTATTCTTACGCCCTTCTTGTTGACCAAAAATCTCTACCAAACAACAGGAAAGCAACATTACAGATATAAAGTATCTCTTTATCATTCAATCTTTTTATCTAGCATTACAATGTCTTAAAGCTATAACTTGGTAATAACCTTCTGCACATTTAGCACAATAATACAAACAACCACCTGACCACACATCTTCGTATGAATAACAGTACACTTGTTACCACTACTACCCTCATCCCTTGCGAGTGCTTCCACATTAGCTAATGCCATCTTCGAAATTTTCACTTCTTTATTCATTGAAGCATACACATTATATCCAGCCAAAGTAACAATAGCAATTGCTATAAAAATACCTAATAATCTTTTCATAGTAAACTAAAAATTTAACGTTATTATGCAATAATACACAATAAAAATGAATGCACAAAATCACACATATTCATTTTGTTTTTTTAACCAAAACTGTAAGAGCATGTTTAAATTTTCTTCAATAACAACCTTATATCTGCAATTTTGGCCATTTCCTTTGCCGAATCGAATGTTAACGTGAGTTCTATTTAGATTTGAGTAACTCAATTCTCCTTCGGGAAAGAGGGGAAGCCATGCGGACTACTCTTATATCGAACTGACGTAATGTTAGTTCATCGTTTCGGCAGAGCCTCCTGCCATTGTCCATTCATGAGAATGTTCTTTCGACGATCCATCTCTTGTTCACAGCTATATAACTTTAATACTTTCCATCGATTTTATAATTTCTCTTTGATCTGCCATCTGCAACAAAACCGAAGCAATCAATTGAATTACAACCGAATACAGTGTTGCAGATACAGGTGGCAGATGTGTTGCAGATCGGGTATCTGCAACACATCTGTCTGCTTTACGAAAGCCTTATGACATGATATACAGTCCCGCTGCGTACCCTTTTCGACGGTATTTCGTGTTTTCTCAATATCCTTCCGAACACGCTGACTCGCTTGTTCGATATGGGTATCGCACTGTTTTTCTTAATATCTTCCAGTATCTCTGCCGGTGAAAGCCATTCGCCATTCTCTTCTTCCTTGGCAGGCCGGAAATATCGATAGAACAACTGTTCTTCAAGTGAAACCTGTTCAAATTCCCGGTTGTTCTCCGTCATAATCCGTTCTTCCGCCTGGTCAAACCAATAACGCTCGTTATGGTCGAGCTCGTGCATGGCCTGCGCATAAAGCTGCTCGTAATCTATCGCCTTACTTGTGTCTATCGTGCCGATTACTTCGATGCAAATGAAACGGCGGCTACCCGAAGGGTCGGTCAGCAGATCTTTCAGGTTGCTCGTTGCAATGAATGAAGCATAACGACGCATTTCAAGCACGGCATTGGCGTAAGGTTTGCGCATATTCACGATCGGTTTTTGGAGAATATGTTTGAGGAAACCCTGTTGGGCGGCACTGATCTGGTCGAACTCATCGATGTTGATAAGCGCGAAGCGATTGAGGTAAAGCTCGGCATCCTTCTTTCTTGAAAAATCAATGCTGTCCGTATAATAGGCACGTATGGCAGGCGGGATGATGCTGCGACAGAAAGTCGATTTGCGGCAACCTTGTTCGCCAACCAGCAGCGGAGAGACATTATTGGCATATTTGGTATCCGTTCCACGCCAGTGGACTACCATATTGAGAAACCAGCAATGAAACAGTTCCACCCAATGCGGATTGTTGCAGGGCACGGTTCTTGCCAGTCCCCGGATGCGGTCTTTGCCATCCCAGACGGGGAGGTGGTAAAGAAAATCTTCCAGCGGATTGAACACCGGTATGCGGTTTGAGTAAATATATCGGCTGTCCCAGAGCGGAATACCTTCGGCTTGCGCATCCAGCGCGATACTGTTCAATACCCGTTTGTCGATAGGGTTGAAGTAAAAACGGAATGAGTTCCGCTCCCGGTATTCCACTTCTCCCACCTGCGTGTTGTAGCGGAATTCATAACGCCGCTTCATGAATTCTTCTGTTTGGAGAGCCAGAAACTGCTCTTTCCCCAAACTGTTTTTCTTGCCGAAGCCCTCCTGCTCGTTATATACATTTTTGACCAACGGGCGGACGAGCGTCTCCTGCCTCCGCAGATAATAGTGGAAAATAGTCCGTTTCACCGTCTCCTCTTCAGGAATGCCGGAATGGAAACAGTTGACGGCCAACTGCGTCACTACTGCCTGAAAATCTTCTCCTCTCGGGTATGCGCCGCCGTCTTGTGCCTGATAGATTTCTTCATGCGTCTTTCTTAGAGCAGCTTCGAAAAGCATGAATATGGCATGTTCCGTATCATATCCCGGCACGGCCCGTGTCAGTGGCGACTTTTCCGAGCGTACTGCCTCCCGATAGGAGAGTTCTGTGGGCATCTCCGTCGACTGTGACAGATAAAACGGAACGGAATCCGGCCTGTACCTGAGTTCCGGGTCGTGTGACAGGCGTGAGAATTGTTCCAGTGTCGGTTCCTTCGGCAGGATATTAAACGGTATCTGCGGCTGGTAACATTTCACCGCCAGCCGGTATGCATGTGCATGAAACAGTTCGGCTTCCTCTCTTTTTTGAGGCAGCGAAGCGTCCGGGCGGGTGAACTTCACCCATATCTTTACAGTCCGTCCGCTAGAACCGGTAAATACACAATGGGTCTGCGGCTGTTCCCAAGCCAGTTGTTTTACCAGTATGATCTCCGGTCTTCCCGACAGTGGACCTACTGTCAGCTCAACAATTCCGTTATAATATTTTAATTGCTTCCCACTTTCTGTCCTGTGGAACTCTGCGGCAGGAAGAATCTTCGGCAACTTGTCTGCTTCGTAGCAGCGTGAATCGGGCAGGGAATATCGTAGTGCTTCTCTAAATACGGATACTGGCTGTGTCTTGATTTCTGTTCGTGTTTTTTCTATCCACGTTTCCATATCCATCGTTGTCAGTGCGGTCGTTTTATCCTTGTCTCTTAACTGAGTAACTTTCATATCTTGTTTTGTTGATAATATTCTGCTAAGTTAGCTATAATTGTCCGCCCCTGCAAATAAATGGGTATTTATTATCTGTTTATCCTTTTTATCCGTACATTTGTGGAATTTTAAACATTAAAATCATTGAATAAAAATGAACGAATCATTCGATTTTTCCTTAGTTCCCTATACGTTCGGCCTGTGTGCCGCCGAAGGATGTCCGCGTGCTGCCACCTGTCTGCGCCGGATAGCACTGGAACATGCTCCGGCAAAGAGGGTTTTTCTGCCGATTATGAATCCTAACCGACTGAAAGCGCAGGACGGCGCGTGTGATTATTACCGTTCGGACGAGAAAGTGCGTTATGCCCGTGGCTTTATGTGCACGATTAATGCACTCACTGTCCGTGTGGCGGATACTTTCCGCTATCGCATGATAGGATATATGGGCAGAAAGAACTACTATTTGAAACGTAAAGGAGGGATAAATCTTTCTCCTGCCGATCAGCAACAGGTGATAGCTGTTGCAAAGGAGCTGGGAGTTATCCGAAAGGATTATTTTGATGGCTACGTGGAGGAATATAACTGGGAATAACTTCACATTCCTCCTTTGTCGGGAGTCGTTTGCTGTTCGTATCGTGTAATGTCCCGCCTTGGATACTGCAGTGTCCTGCCTTGGGAATTACAGTATCCAGCCTCAGACACTGCAGTATCCAGCCTTGGGAACTACAGTATCTAACCTTGGGAACTGTAGTTTCCAAGGCGGATACTCTAGTTTCTGCGGAGGAAACCATCTTCCCGATTATAAGAGATGACTCATCCTCCGGTGTTGCAGATACGAGTATCTGCAACCTATCTGCAACAGGTATCTGCAACGCCGTAATAAACTATCAATCAAACCATTATTTCGCTTTTGTTGCAGATGGCAGATGTTTTTTCATTTATAACTTCTATGTAAAGGAATACCTTGGCAGGTAGGGAAACCTTCTTATTTTTTTTATTTCAACCATTTTTAAACAGGCTCTAATAACGTTTACCCGTGGACGCATACAGTTTTCTGTTAAGAAATTACAAATCTTTAATATATTACCCGATAATAATCTTACTTTTACCCCACAAAATCCAAACGACATAGCCATGACAGGTATTAGTCTCCACATCCCTATCTTGAAAATGGGAAACTGGAAATGCACGAGGGGGCTTTACGCCTGACACAGGAAGGAATTTTCATTTCCGACAGCATTATAAGCGACTTGCTTTGGGTTAATTAAAAAACTAAACGATCAGCCGATGACCGAATCAGAAGTAAGGAAGTTATTACGGCAAATGAAGGAACTGGACTCACAAACAGCCTTCCGCGACTTCTATAACATGACTTACGACCGACTCTTCCGCATAGCCTACTATTATGTGAAACAGGAAGAATGGTCGCAGGAAATCGTACTCGACATCTTCCTCAAACTTTGGAAGCAGCGCGACACCCTTCTTGATGTGAAAAACATCGAGGACTATTGCTTTATTCTGGTCAAGAACGCTTCTCTCAATTATCTGGAAAAAGAGTCGAAGTACGCCACCATCCATTCCGATTCCTTGCCGGAGCCACAGGAACAAAGTTATTCTCCGGAAGAGTCATTAATCAGTGAAGAACTGTTTGCAATCTATGTGAAAGCACTCGACCGGCTTCCGGAACGTTGCCGGGAAATATTCATCCGCATCCGTGAAGAAAAACAAAGTTATGCCCAAGTAGCAGAAGAATTGGATATCAGCATAAAGACAGTTGATGCCCAGCTACAGAAAGCTGTCACCCGACTGAAAGAGATGATTTCGTCCAGCGAATAACCGAAGATCACCCGAAGAGTTCAGCACTTCTTTTTTATATTAACTTTTATTTGCACAAAAGACGTAGGGAGTTTCTGTCAATCTCCGGTCTTTATCAGCAAATAAACCGATTAATCACTAAAAAAGATTGAATGATGAAAAAGTTTAATGACGCAAACGTTGGACTCTTTATCCTTTTAACAACATGCCTGAGCCTATTTTCCTGCAACAATGACAATGACAATTATCCAAAGGATTACGTAGGATTTGAAAAATCTACCCGAACAGTAGAATGTGACAAGAATCAATCCGAAAGTGAGTTGCAGATTAAAATTATTGCCACCGACAAATCCAAAGAAGACAGGACAGTGCTACTTGCCACTCCTGCTTTGCCGGCGGGACAGGCACCGATTATGAAACTGACAGAAGCCAAAGTCACCATCAAGGCGGGACAGAAATCGGCAACGACCACCATTAAGTTATATCCCAAAAAGATGGTACTAAAACAGCAGAACATTACCTTGTCCTGTACTCCTCAGTGGAAAGAAGGCAGTGTAAGCAAACTGACGATTCTGCTGAAACGGAATTAGAAAGAAAGCTAAATAGAAAAAGATATGAAATATACCGATAGAGAATTAGAAGACATACTGAACAAGCTCATCGCTTCCACCCGCTCACCGAGAGGACGTTTTTCAGCAGCATCCAGCTATCCGCAGCTGGAGAAAAAGCTGAATTTCCGCAACCACCGGTTGTATCTGACACGCACATTTGCGGCAGCGGCAGCAGTAGTTTTACTGTGTCTATCGGTATGGACAGCTTATCTGTACATGCAGCCGGCAACCATACAGACTGTTAGCACTTTGGCAGAAACACGTACCGTCCGTCTGCCCGACGGCACTTCCGTCACGCTAAACCATTATTCTTCCCTTTCCTATCCGGAACGGTTCAAATCGGATGACCGGGAAGTGGAGTTGAGCGGAGAAGCCTATTTTGAAGTAAGTAAAGACTCAAAGCATCCGTTTATAGTGCAAACAGAAACAATTGACGTTCAAGTATTGGGCACTCACTTCAATGTGGACGCCTATCCCGACAATCCGGATGTAAAGACGACTTTATTAACAGGGTCGGTTGCAGTCAGCAATAAAAACAACTCAGTACGCATGGTGCTGAAACCGAATGAGGTGGCTATATATAATAAGGTGGAACAAAAGCTTACCCGCAAGGTACTGGAGAATGCCGGAGATGAAATTTCATGGCGTCACGGGGAGTTCATATTCGATGATCTGCCGTTGCAGGAGATTGCCCGCGAACTTTCCAACTCATTCGGAACAACGATTCACATTGCCGACTCAACCTTGCAAAATTATCGGATCACAGCGCGATTCCGTAATGGAGAAGACTTGGATGCGATTTTATCTGTACTGCATAATGCCGGTTATTTCAACTATTCACGAAACACTCAACAGATTACTATTACTAAAAACTAGACTAAATGAGAACTATTCACCAAGGACACCTGCCTGTCAGAACGCTCGTTCTGATAGGTATGGTGATCCTTATCACCGCACAGGCATACGCACAGAATGCAAATGCCCGACTCACAATCACATTGCGAAATGCTACATTGAAGGAGTTCGTCAAGTTAATCGAAAACTCTACAGGATATTCTTTTATCTACAGTGAAGAAATCAGCATCAGTCATAAAATCAATCTGAAAGTGAAAGATATGCCTTTGCATGAGATACTGGATCTCGTATTCAAGAATGAGCCGATCAGTTACAAGTTCTCTGAGAGATACATTCTCCTGCAAAAGAAAAGGGTGCAAAAGCCGGTAAGCCGCAAGTTTACTATCAGCGGATATGTTACCGACGGGACGTCGTCCGAGACGTTGATTGGTACTAATATCATTGAGAGTCATCAATATCAAGGCACTACTACCAATCCTTACGGCTTTTATAGTATCACTCTGCCCGAAGGAGAAACGGAATTACGTTTCTCTTATTTGGGATATACCACAGAAACACATCATTTCACCCTTGCTCAAGATACTCTGCTGAATATTCGTATGAAAGGAAACGCACAATTAGAAGAAGTAGTGGTCGTTTCAGATAAAGCAGAAGCAGGGACAGTTGCCACACAGATGGGAGCTGTCGAGATTCCAATGGTGCAAATCAAGAATACTCCAAGTATATTAGGAGAATCAGATGTAATGAAAGCCATTCAGTTAATGCCCGGAGTACAGGCAGGAGTAGACGGATCGGCTGGATTATATATACGTGGTGGCAGTCCCGACCAAAATCTGATCTTACTTGACGGAACTCCGGTATATAACGTAGACCATATGTTCGGCTTCTTTTCCGTCTTTACTCCTGAAGCTATCAAAAAGGTCACTTTATTTAAAAGTTCCTTTCCTGCACGCTTCGGCGGACGCCTTTCTTCCGTCATTGACGTACGCACCAATGACGGGGATATGAAAAAATATCATGGGACACTCAGTATCGGCTTGCTAACCAGCAAAATAAATTTGGAAGGACCGATTGTGAAAGACAAAACATCATTCAACATATCCGCCAGACGTTCGTATATTGATTTAATAGCCAAGCCATTCATGCCCGATGATGAGAAATACAACTATTACTTTTATGATATCAATGCAAAGATCAATCACAAGTTTTCCGACCGGAGCCGTTTATATCTGAGTGCTTATAACGGGAAAGATCACTTCGCTACCCAATATGATGATAATAGCGATTTCAAGGACGGAAGTAAAATGAACTGGGGAAACACAATCATTTCCGCCAGATGGAACTACATTTTCAATAATCGCCTGTTTAGCAACACGACAGTTTCCTACAACAACTACCTATTCAATGTAAGTGCATATTCGAATAATCAATATTCACTCACCAATAACACAACCTTCATCAACCGATACTCTTCAGACTATCGTTCAGGTATCAATGACTGGAATTATCAGATAGATTTTGATTACAACCCATCTCCTATGCACCATATTAAATTTGGAGCAGGATATATCTATCACCGTTTTCGTCCGGAAGTGATGACCTCCAAAATATCAGACAAGGTAGACTCTGAGGCATTTCGCGACACTACTTACCACAGTATGAACAACAGCCGGATTTATGCACATGAAGTATCAGCTTATGCAGAAGATAACCTAAAAATCAGTACTCGTCTACGGCTTAATCTTGGATTACACTTTTCTCTGTTTCAAGTACAAAAACAAAGTTATTTCTCTTTGCAGCCGCGTGTCTCAACACGTTATCAACTAAGTAAAGACGTAATCCTCAAGGCATCTTATACAAAGATGAGCCAATATGTACATCTGCTTTCTTCCATGCCCATCGCTATGCCTACTGATTTATGGGTGCCTGTCACAAAAAAAATCAAACCGATGCGATCTCACCAGTATTCATTGGGAGGATATTATACAGGTATCAAAGGTTGGGAGTTCTCAGTAGAAGGCTATTACAAAGACATGTACAATGTGCTGGAATATAAAGACGGAGTCAGTTTTTTCGGTTCTTCCACCGGATGGGAAAGCAAAGTTGAAATGGGGAAAGGACGTTCGATGGGAATTGAATTTATGGCTCAAAAAACGCTCGGGAAGACAACAGGCTGGTTGTCTTATACCTTATCCAAAAGCGACCGCAAATTTGCTAAAGGTGCTATCAACAATGGAGAGCGATTTCCATACAAATATGATCGGCGCCATAATATTAATCTGACTCTCAACCATAAATTCAGCGAACGCATTGACATCGGTGCCTCGTGGGTGTTTTACACAGGAGGAACCAGTACTATTCCCGAAGAAAAAACAACCATCATCCGTCCTGGCAATGGAGCAAACAATGGCTTTATTCTGGGATTCGATAACTACTACAATCCTATTTATAACAATTCCCCTAATGTTGGAGAGGCCAATTACATAGAACATCGCAATAATTACCGGCTACCTGCGAGCCACCGGTTGAACATAGGGATTAATTTCAATAAAAAGACCAAGCACGGAATGCGTATCTGGAACATCAGTCTTTATAATGCATACAACTCCATGAATCCGGCATGGGTATTTCGCTCTCATAATGACGATGGAAAAAGTGTGATCAAAAAATATACCCTGCTCCCCTGCATTCCATCTTTTACTTACACTTACAAATTCTAAGTTAACATGAAAACTTATATATATCATCCGCTTATCCTGCTAGTTATAATACTGGTGACAGTATCTTGTGAAAATGAACTCCCTTTTAATATAAAGGATAATCCTCCTAAATTGGTAATGAATGCATTCATTAACGCTGACAGTATGACAAATGTCTTATTCCTTAACCTGACGGGAAAAGACTATGCCAACCACATTGAAAATGCCACTGTAGAGGTTCACGTCAACGGAGAGTTAAGAGAGACCTTGCGCCCACTCCCGATGGAAACTGAGTATGACAAGCAATGCCGGTTCAACATCACAGGCAAATTTGCTTCGGGAGAAGTAGTGCGTATTGATGCCATGACCGATGACGGCAAATATCATGCCTGGGCAGAAATCACCGTTCCGCAACGCCTTGATAAAATAGAAAACATCGACACGCTCACCGTCCCGCTAACACAAAACGGACATACTCAAGACTACATGCGCTACAAAATAACTTTTAAAGACCGCCCGAACGAGGCAAACTTCTACCGCATTGTAGTAGATAAACAAATGCGACTATGGGGATACAACCACGAAGAAGGAGGAGAAGATTATCTTCACTGGACAAAGCATATCAGTTATTCATTTATCGGACGCGAAGACATAGTACTGACAGACGGTCAACCTTCCACAGGAGATGACGAAGACAACGGACTGTTCGACACAGCTAAAAACATTTATGGTGTCTTTGATGATTCGCGATTTAGAGATACCTCCTATACAATGACGGTCTACAACGATCCCGCCATCCCATACAACAACAATTACAACGGATATTATGAAGGAATGGATGTCATCATCCGTTTGTTGAGTATCACGGAAACAGAATATTACTATCTGAAAGCACTCAATCTAGTCGATTCCGACGTTTATGACGAAACAATTAACGAACCTCTCAGATATCCCAGTAATGTACATGGAGGTACGGGAATGATAGGTATCAGCACGGAAGTATCTCAAACGGTTCGAATCAGGGAAAATAACCCGAAATGACTTGCAAAAATAAATATAGGAGCAGGATTCATAAGTAACTTTCATCTAAAAGATACCCCTGCTCCACCAATCCCCGCTTATCAGTTAGTTCCATCAATACTCCCTCCCGAATCAAGACAAGTCGATTGACAACCTCTAAGACTTTTTCGTAATTATGATCAGCAATCACTATCCCTTTCTCTTCCGAATGTTTTTTTATTAACCCGATCAGTTTATCTACCAAATGAAAGGATAAATAATCGAAAGGCTCATCCAACAGGACAAATTTAGCATTGCCCAGCAAAAGCAACTTAGCTTCCAAATATCTCCGTTCACCTCCGGAAAGTTGGGAGACACGCCGTTCCATACACGACTGGGCAACTTCATCATCCTCATAAAAATAGGGAACGACATTAGCATCCAGGTAACAGTCTACCAATTTCTTTATCTTTTCATGCTTGGGCAAGTAGCCTTGTTGCGGCAGGAAGGCTATTGTCCTTGCATGTTGGTAAGGAGCCGAAAGGACCTTACATTCATCCAACCGGATAAATTTCCGGTCTGCTTTCATTGTTCCGAAGATTATTTGCATCAACACGGATTTTCCCGTACCGTTCCTGCCGAACAATCCAATAACATCACCTGTATTTATTTTCAGGTAAACATCAGTCAGCAGTTGCCTGGTACCGAAATTCTTAATAATACTATCTATTTCAAGCAAGTGATGCATAATTTTACAATCCAAAGTACAGACCAATATACAGCAAACACAAAGACAATCAAATTCCGTTTCAGAATTCCGGAATTATAATAGAAAAAGTAGGCTTCCTTTTCAAGAAACTCCTTATAAAGCAAACTGGCAACAATTCCCCAGCCACCCAATAGATAAGGAAAAGCTTCCCAAAACAAGCTCCAGTCAGCTTTTGATACAATAAGTGCACCTAATATAGACAGCGGAACGTTTATTTTCAACGTACTGTGGAAAAACAAATAATATAGTTTTAGTCTCCGCATATATCTTACATTAATTTGACGGCTATAAATATATGAATTTAAATTAGACATCTTACTAAAAACCAGGCTTCAATTTCTGTTTTTATTCCAAATTCGCTGAAAGTTTCCTTTCATTTTACGAACGTCTCCACCGACTTTAATTAGGAACAACGATCTATTTCAATTATCTTTGTAGCCAAAAACAGGCACTTACTATGTTTATCATCATCGGAATTATGCTGACAGGAATGCTTCTGGGCTTCCTGCTACGTAATAAAAGACTATCTTGGATACATAAAATAATCACCCTGCTGATATGGGTCCTGCTCTTCCTCCTCGGGATTGATGTAGGAGGAAACGAGGCTATCATCAAAGGACTGCATACATTGGGACTCGAAGCACTCATTATCACACTGGCGGCAGTGACCGGCAGTATACTTTGCGCATGGGGACTCTGGTACCTATTATATATAAGGAATAGAGGGAAGGAGACGGAAGCATGAAAGGAAGTCTGATCATCGTCTCATTTTTCATTCTCGGTACCCTTTGCGGGTTTTATCATCTGATTCCTTACGATTTTACGGATAGCAAACTAAGCTATTACGCCCTTTGCGGACTGATGTTCTGCGTAGGTATCAGTATCGGTAATGATCCCAATACACTGAAAAGTTTCCGTTCTCTGAATCCCCGCCTGATGTTTCTCCCCGTCATGACGATACTGGGCACATTGGCAGGATGCGCCGTAGCAGGCATTTTCATGAGCCAAAGAACCTCTTCAGACTGTATGGCAGTGGGAGCCGGATTCGGCTACTATTCCCTTTCGAGTATATTCATCACCGAATATAAAGGTCCGGAATTGGGAACAATCGCATTGTTATCCAACATCATGCGTGAAATCATAGCATTGCTGGGAGCCCCGTTTCTCGTGAAGTATTTCGGCAAACTAGCCCCTATTTCTGTAGGAGGAGCTACCACAATGGACACTACTCTTCCCATCATCACCCGATGTTCCGGAAAAGAATTCGTAATCATTTCTATCTTTCATGGTTTTGTAGTTGATTTCAGTGTTCCATTTCTCGTCACCTTCCTTTGTTCAATATCATTTTAACAGCAATATTCCTTAAAATTCAGTTATATTACATTTTCGTTTCCGCACACGTATTGCAAAAACGTTTCAGAATAAGGTCTTTTTGTATCAAAAAGCAGTTGATTTCTTGATGTAGATCAAGAAATCAACCGAAACAAAATCTTTTCCTTTTCTTTGTTTTTATGCTATAAAACATATCGCTATATTTGCATAGGTAAAAAGAAAAAACTAAGCGATTAGATCAGTTTTCAATAGGTATTAGATTTGTTTTTAGGAATAGTTTTTAGGTATAACAATTAAAAAAGTAGGTATTATGAAACGTTTAGGATTAACATTAGTGGCAGCGCTCTGCCTTGCTGCTACAACATTTGCAGCCGGAAATCAACCTACAACTGCAAAATGGGAAGGTAACATCAATGTTAGTAAATTAGGTAAATATTTGAACTTGAATTCAGTTCAGAGTGAAGAGGTTGCAAACATCTGCGATTATTTCTCCGAACAGATGTCAAGAGCCACAACAGCAAAGAAAGATAAAGAAGCTAAATTGCGTAACACTGTTTATGGTAACTTGAAGCTGATGAGAAAGACTCTTAGTGCTGAACAGTATGCCAAGTATGCTGCATTGATGAACATCACTTTACAGAATAAAGGTATTGAACTGAATAAGTAAAATGAGTAATATGCAAAAGAGAGAGAGGGTGGAAGCCAGTTTGGGCTTCCACTTTTTTTATTCTATTATTTAATAGTCACCATCGTAGCTCCAAACCCATATTCCTGGAAAGAAGCATCCTGATAACGGCAATTACTATATTTGCGCTTCAATTCATCAAGAACGGCTTTCCGAAGTACACCATCCCCTTTGCCGTGAATAAAGACAATCTTCTGCTCACGCTTGTTCTTATAAACCTCCATCACTTCGCGAAATTTATCCAATTGATAGTTCAGTATTTCAGCATTACCCATTCCTTGAGTATCATCTAGTAAAGAGTCGATATGAAGATCTATTTCGACAATCTCACTCTTTCCACCATGAGCATGGTTCGGTTTCACAATAGGTTGTGATCTGGGTTTATCTACAGACTTCTTCTGCAGCAAAGCCTCTTGAAGTTCTTCTGCCGAAACATATACTTGTTTGGTAGGCATATCATCTTTCACAATGTCATAAATCAACGCCGGTTCTTCGAAGAAATCAGAATCGCTAAAGGTATGAAGTTTATAGAACTTCACGGTATCAATCCGTATTTCCACACTGACAGCCGGTTTGATAGCTGCAGGCTTACCGTCCTTGAAAGCGATCAACTGAACGGCCACCCGCTCCATATCATTCAGTACATCTTTTGTGAACTCCTCCAACAACAATTTCGTATTGGGTTCCACCAACCCGTGCGAACGGTTCTTCCAGGCTTTTCCTTCTGCACTCAAATAAGTGTAATACAAATAATAATTGCTATCATTTACCAAATAAGTTTCGAAAGGAGTAGTCATCATAGCTTTGGCATCTTCAGGCACATAGGCCAGAAATACATTCAGCGTATCTCCTCCCTTCACTTCCGGCTGGCGTTGAATGACGGGCATCTCCGGTTTTACCGGTTTAGCAGTTCCCTCTTGTTTCGGAGCAGAAGAAGTCGGTTTACGCTTCAAATTATAGTCATCCGTTTCAATCACGACACACTCACGTATCGGCATCGGAATATCAAATCCATCCGCATCTTCCACCAACACAAAATCCTTTCCTTGGAATCCAGTGACGATTCCACCGCCTACCTCACTAAGAAAGCGTACTTTATCTCCTATTTTCATTGTTGTATATCCAATTAAAATTCAAACTCAAAAAAACGAGTAACAAAGATAGAGATTTCTATGAAATATTTCAGTAACTTTGTCTCTAAGAATACAGAATGTAATCGATATGAAGATTGAAAAGCACATAGAAGGATTACGGTGTGGCTCTTATAATGACTTCAAAGTTATATATAATAGGTATGCCGGTAATTTATACGGATTTGTTTTCGGATTGACCCGTTCTCACGAGTTATCCAAAGACATTGTTCAGGATACTTTTATCAAAATATGGACTAACCGGGAAAGCATTGATCCCACCCAATCTTTCAAATCTTATTTATTTAAAATTTCCCATAATCTAATTATAGACGAGTTCCGCAAACGTCTCAACAATCCCATCTTTGAAAGTTATCTGGATTATTCCGACAACCTACCAATCAGCAATCCTTTTTCAGTCGAACAGAAACTAGACTATGATCTGTTTGTAGAACGGCTGAATAAAGCAAAAGAAAAACTGACGAGTCGTCAAAAAGAAATTTTTGAATTAAGCAAAGAGATGGGAATGACTTCCCCACAAATATCCGAGAAGCTAAATATCAGTGAACAGACCATTTACAACCAACTTTCAGCTGCAATCCGCATTCTAAGAAAAGAAGTGGGCAGTGCTTTTCTTCTTCTTTTCACCATTTTTTTTGAATAATACCGAAAAAAAACATTTTCCCATAGTAGACTTTTTAGTTCCTCCCGTATTAACTTATAGAACAACAAAGTCATTACATGGAAAAGCATATAAATAATCTATTAAATAAGTTCATCAATGAGAATATCACTCCGGATGAACGAAAGGTACTGAAAAATTCTGTTACAGAGTTATCAGATGAAGAATTAAAGCAGGCAATGTCCGACGTATGGGAGCAATATGAAACAAAAGCTACCTCACCTGTAGCATTTGAGCAAATAGCAAGAAAACTTTCCATTAAATCCCAATCATCCATGAGGCATACCTTATTATTTATAGCAAAAGTGGCGGCAGTCATTGCAATCCCTTTACTTATAGGTATACAAATCCACTTATATATAACCAACGATAAACTGAATAAATTTATCGATCAACAGCTAGCCATCCAAGTAGAAAGCGGAGAAAAAGCAGCAATCACTCTCCCTGACGGTACGAAAGTATATCTGAATGCAGCCACCTCCCTTTCCTATCCCAGCGACTTCGGATTATACCAAAGAGATATATACCTGACGGGAGAAGCCTATCTGGAAGTAGCTAAAGATGCAGAAAAACCTTTCCATGTACATACTGATGATGTGGAAATTGAAGTATTGGGTACAAAGTTCAATGTCAACTCATATCCGGATCAGGACGAAGTAGAAACAACCTTGATAGAAGGAGCAGTAAAACTGACTACCAAAAATAACAGTCAGCATCCTATCATTATGAAACCTAGTCAGAAAGTTATTTATTCAAAGAAGAATCACCAGCTATCCTCCCGGCAAACTACCGGGCACTTCGAAACAGCCTGGACACGGGGAGAACTAGTTTTCCGCTCTGCCAAATTCTCTGATATCATAGAAAAGTTGAAAAAACGCTATGGAGTCGAAATTCAGATAACCGGAGACAAATATAATACCGACCTCTTTACCGGTAGCTTTAAAGAAGAATATATTCATGGAGTATTGCGACTCTTACAAATGCACTATCAATTTACCTACACAGAGAAAAATGGTAAAATCCTGATAAGAATGAAGTAATCACTTAAAAAAAACAGATATGAAAGAGAGAGCACCCTAACAAAATTGGAACCGAAAGGTTGGCAGACCCTCCGGTTCCATAGTCAATACAAACTTGCAAATAGTTTTTAGTATCAACCTTAATATTTAATATGATGGATAATTTTTATCTTAAGAAAAGTTATCGCTACAAATGTAGCAATAATTATCTAATCTTGTTTAGTATTCTTTTCATTTTAGTCATTCATCCGGTGAATTTATGCGCTCAAAACAAAGAGATCACTCTATCGGTCAAGAATGCAAGTCTTCAAGAGGTATTAGACCAAATAGAAAATAAGACAATTTATCGTTTCACATATCGGGATGTAAACCTGACAAAAGAAAAGAAAGTGACTATTACAGTCAATCAAATGCCGATTGAAACCTTTCTGAATAAGGTATTGCCTCCAATGTCCTTAACCTTCAAAAAGAGTGGAAACACCTTTGCCATTATCCCCATGAAGCAAGAAAAAGGTAAAAAATTGACAGGCGTTGTAGTAGATGAGAACAATGAACCTCTCATCGGGGTATCAATACAGGTTAAAGGTGTATCTAAAGGTACGACTACAGATATTGATGGTAAGTTCACCATTGATGCAGACCCTAATACCGCACTAATATTCTCGTATTTAGGGTATCTCACTCAAGAGCAGAAAATAAAAGACCAGACAAATCTGAAAGTCAATATGATTCCTGACACTCAAACACTCGATGAAGTAATAGTCATCGGATATGGTGCCCAAAGAAGAAGAGACTTAACAGGTTCTATCTCTTCCATCAAAGGGGAAGAAATGCCTCAAATAGGTTCCACCACTTTGGGACAAGCACTAAAAGGACAAGTAGCAGGTATGTCTTTCACGCAAACCAGCAGTCAGCCGGGCGCCGCTGTTTGGATGCAAATCCGCGGTGCGGCCGCCGGTGCCTCACCATTAATTGTAGTAGATGGTGTACCAGTCAGTACGATGTGGGAGCCTGATCCGGGGCTTAATTTCGGGAAAGGTGACAAGGAAAGTGTACTCGATAATATTAACCCGGACGATATTCTGGATATTCAAGTCTTGAAAGATGCCAGCGCTACCTCAATCTACGGTTCCCGTGCAGCCGGAGGTGTCATTCTAATCACAACCAAGCGCGGATCGACAGACGAGAAAGTGAATGTTTCCTTCAAAGCTTCCTATACAGGCCAGTGGATCGCAGAAAAACCGGAAGTAATGAACCCCAAAGAATACATGATCGCTTCCAATGACTCTCAACTTGAACGGTGGATGCAATCCAGCGGATATTATCCGTGGGGAACTCTTCCGCCTTCCGAAGACATTAACGAGATGCGCCGCCGTTACGAAGCTGCCGGAAAGGCATGGAATTACAGCTGGGACGAGATTCAGAATTTCACAGGAGGAACAGACTGGTATGATGCTGTGACAAGAAACGGACAGATACAGGATTACAATCTTTCAGTCAGTGGCAGCGGTAAAAAATCCAACTATCTCATTTCATTGGGATATATGGGTAATGACGGAATTGTCAAGAATAACGATTACAACCGGACATCAGGCCGCATCAACCTCGACCAGACATTCAGCAAGTATTTCAAAGGAGGGATAACAGTCTCTTACTCACATATAAAGTCGAATGATGTGCCCATATCCGGAAAGTCAGGATCAACAACCCTTTTCATGGCAGTACGCAAATATGATCCTACGATTCCGATACGAGATGAAAATGGTAATTACGCTCTTGGACGCATCTATGGTTTGGCCCAAAATCCCGCATCTATTCTGGATGCCACCATGCTAACCCAGAAAGATAACCTTCTGACCTCCGCTTTCTTGGATATTATGCCAGCAAAAGGTTTAGTAGTAAAAACAACCGTAGGATATGACCGGAAATTTGCCAGTACCGGTGCATATTTCCCTATGACTACTCAAGAAGGGATCAACGCCAATGGAGGAATCGCCAAAATCAACGAAAACAATTTGTCGAACTACTACATCAATATGACCGCCACTTACAACAAGACATTTGCCAACGACCACGCTTTAACATTGATGGCGGGCTGGGAGTATCAGAAAGTGGTATCGGAAAGCCTGAGTGGTGAAAATCGCGGATTTCCATACGATGGAGTGAAATGGCATAACCTCGATCTTGGTACATACGAAAAGCCTATTGCGTCATCTTCAAAAACTACAGACCAGAACGCTTCTTTTATCGCACGTCAGCAGGTACCTATAAAGATCGTTACCTGCTGACCGCCAATTTTCGTAGAGACGGGTCGTCCAACTTTGCAGCCAATAAACAATGGGGTAATTTTGGTGGTATATCTGTTGCATGGCGTATGAACGAAGAATCATTTATGAAACCAATCGAATGGCTGTCAAATTTAAAACTCCGATTTGGAGCAGGTATCACCGGATATGCCGGAAGTCTGACCGGCACTCGTACTTATTATACTCCCGGAAAAGATTATTATTTCAATAACAAATTGACAAGTGGTGTAGCACTCGCCGTACTTGGCAACCCAGATTTATCCTGGGAATCACAGCAAGACATCAATATCGGTTTGGATTTCGGATTCTTCAATAATAAGTTTGGCGGTACCATTGATGTTTACGAACGAAAAATCAGAGACCGTATCGGTACAAAGAACCTGATGTCGTATCACGAAATCAACACATTAAATTACAATACTCAGCGAATAGACAACACACGAGGAGTTGACCTCTCACTTTATGGAACCGTAGTCACCAAATCCGGATTCAATTGGCGCAGCCAGTTCACATTGACTTATTATCGTGACTTTACCTCCAAACGAGATCCGTCTGAGGTACTCGATATTAATACTCCGGCCCGTAACATTGACTGGAACGACGTCTGGAGCTATCTTTCAGACGGGTTAATCATGCCCGGAGAAACAGTTCCTCATATGCCCGGTGCCCTTCCCGGCACTATTAAAATCAAGGACATTAATGGCTATTTATACGATGCAGATGGTAGTATAATGAGAGACGCCGATGGTCGTCCGATGTATTTGGGCGAACCGGACGGAAAGATCGATAATGCCGACCTGGTCGTTATTCATAATAAGACACCGATACCGGTCAGTTGGACGAACACGTTCTCCTACAAGAATTTCGACTTGAGCATCCATATGTATGGTAAGTTTAATCATTATAAAAACACTGATTATCTGGTGAACATCGCTTATGGCCCTTATGAAGGCACCAACACCTCTCCTTATTTCAACGATCGATTCACTTTCAATAATACTACGTCTACCATTCCGGCTTTCACACAGAATACTTCGTCAAGTTTTGGATATGCCGATTACTTTATGGAAAAGGCATGGTTTATCCGTCTGGACAATATCACGTTAGGATACACACTTCCCAAGAGTATTACCAAGAAGGTCCTGCAGTCTGTGCGTTTCTATGCATCTATGAAAAATATTCTGACACTCACCCCTTACAAAGGATATGATCCAGAATACGATGTGTACACGTATCCGAGTACCAGTTCTTTCACTGTTGGTGTGGATATTAAATTTTAACCCTTATCATCATGAAAACAAAAATACAATTCATAATAGCAATTGCGTCAATAATCCTTTCAATGGAGGCTTGCACACTCGAAAGGGAATCATATAATGAAATCTATCCTGAAAACTTTTTCCGCAATGAAGACGATGTGAACAAAGCACTTGCAGGGTTGTACTACGGTCCATTCCGAATGGGATACGGCAGTTTCTACGGAGTCGACCAATATAGCTATCAGGTAGTGTCTGACTTCACCTCTGGTACATTGGCTAACC
>ENA-ORNB01001164-ORNB01001164.1-human-gut-metagenome-genome-assembly--contig:-NODE-1164-length-20508-cov-2.703858_pt1 | contig 20508 bp, 19 predicted proteins | sample MGYA00242112_ERZ509016 | MGnify/ENA primary metagenome ERZ509016 (study PRJEB26280, sample SAMEA2338705) | human gut metagenome | biome: human gut; feature: human-associated habitat; material: faeces...
TCTCCTGATAGACAAAATTGTGCCCTAACAGGGCCGATCTATCAGGTCCATTTTTTGTACCCTCATCCCATAGTAGTAGCGCACGTACTTGGACATCGTGTAAAAGCAGTGGTTCATTGAGAAGATAAAGCCTAGTTTTCCGTCCATAAAACCACGGTTAATCACGTAAACCTTAAAGAAAGCCCACAAGGGTCTCAGCAAAATGTCACTGACAAAATTGCAGTGTTTGCCTTCCGACAGATACTTGTCTGCTGACAATCGGCTATAGAGTTCTATCTTCCGGTAGTACGAATCCCATGAAGCATAGGGAAAGTGCTTTATTCTTCCCTCTAACCTTTCCTCATCAAAAGGTGTTACGACAGCTTCATGCACCTTGCCGACCGAATGAGCCCCTTCTCGAGGCAGGAGTCGTAAAACCCAATCCGGCCGAAGGCAACCGTGTTTCACATCTGCGGATGTGAAATGATTTTCTCGCTGGATTAGGTAGGCTCGTTTCGGCTTTACTCCAGTGACCACATCTCGTATGGATGCACGAAGTGTCGGCGTCACACGTTCGTCTGCATCAATTAAAAAAGATCCATGGACACGTTGCCTTTTGAATTCCAAACGTCTTCTGAGCCCCCCAGTCACCATTAAGAGACCGATGAAACACTTTGGCACCCATACTTTCTGCGATTGCCACCGTCTGATCGGTACTATCGTCATCCACAACAACGATTTCTTCTGCAAAATCACAACTCTGCAGACACTCGCTGACATTGCGTTCTTCATTGCGAGTCAACAAGACCACACTGATCGGTAATCTGCTGTTTTTCATAAGAAAATCCACTTCGTATGCCCGTACGTGAATTTTCTAAAGCCTCTGAAAAACCCCAGTCAAAACCTTATCAAATCTCCGTCAAAAGGCTTCTAGTCTTGTTTCCCTTTGTAAGGCCAACGGCTTATACATACTCCACTGCAATGATTTCCAGCACTTCTACCCGAGCCGGATGATCTATTGTGGCAGGAGTCGGTAGTTTCACACTGTCTCCTTCTCGCTGTTTGAGAAACACTCGAGCAATGGGACTAACCCAACTTACGTCGCCCTTTTCCGGATCCGCTTCGTCAATGCCTACAATCCGAATGGTGTGTTCAGTCCCGGTTGACAAGTTTTCATACGTCACAGTCGCCCCAAAAAACACCTGATCCGTGGGCGGTCTTCTGGCAGGATCCACCACCTCCGCACTCTCAATTCGCTTGTTCAGAAAGCGAATGCGGCGGTCAATTTCTCTCAACCGACGTTTGCCGTATTGATAATCGCCATTTTCGGAACGATCGCCATTACTTGCTGCCCAACTGACGACGTTTACGATGCTAGGCCTCTCAACATTGACCAGTTGTTCGCGTTCGTCTAGTAGTCGTCGGTAACAAGCCGGCGTCATATAGTTTTTCGTGTTTGGGGGAAGTCCGGGCAACCTGACTTCTTCCCCATCCTCATCTTCGAGTCGCAGATTGTTTGTCATTTTCTACTCTCTGTGCCGGTAACCGTCATTGACGATACTTCCCTCGCATCTCCAAGTAAGCCGGCACCCATTTCTTAATTTCGGAAGACTCAATTTCCTGCCAGTCCTTAAGTCGGTGCGCTTGCATGGCTCCGCTCATTTTGATAAGCAATACTTTATCCCCGGACACAATGGCATCTTCGTTGTAGCTACCCACAAAAAATACTTCTCGACCTTCGGGCTGAAAAAGATCCGTTCCCACACTAAAGTCTTCGGCCGAATTTTGGACTCCTAGAACTCGCTTCAAAAGCGTGGCACTGACGTCATACGCTGTCGTACGGTGCTGAAATTCCTGCGGAGCCATGCCCGGCCAATGAATGACCAACGGAATCTTAATTTGCGCCTGAGAAAAATTTCCGTTATGCCCCCAATAATTTAGTTTGGAATCATTGAATTCTTCACCATGGTCAGATGTCACTATAACAATAGTGTTCTCGAGCTTGCCCTTCTTTTCAAGAATCTGAAACACGCGACCAATCAACACGTCCTGCCAAAAAGCAGAATTTTTATATCGATTGAAATAGGGCCGCGGATCAAAGTTTGGCCCTAACTCCAGTTGATTGACTTCCTTCCAATAATCTTTGTACGGAACATCTAGATCTTCTGGAAAAGCGTTCGCGTGCAGATTGTCAAGAAACATAAAACTCATGAATTTTTTGTCTGCCTCTATCGTATCCAGCCATGCTTCGAAATCATTAACGCTGTCCATATCGCGCTCAGGCGCTGTCGCTCCTTGATTCGATCCCATTCGAATGGGACGAACGTTCGCAAACACTGTGGCGTAGAATTCCGGTCGCATCAGTGTTGCTGTAGTGAAGGCTTCTATCTCATAACCGGCCTTCAAAAATCCTGAAATCATCGCCGAAGGAATATTGGTGGAAAGCGCACTTTGCCAGTAGAAAGGGGGCAGTCCGTAGAACAAACCGAAAACACCCGCTCGAGTGGCATTACCTGCAGAGTAGTGATCAGCAAAATAAATTGATTGACTTTTGATTTTCGTGAGATTTGGCATCGTCTTTTCATCGACAACATCGGCGCGCAAAGAATCTATTGCCACAATCAACACATTAAAGTTCGTTCCTTTTTCAAAGGTTAACTCATTGAGCGGATAGTGGAAACTCCCAACTTTCTCAGAAAGACTTAATTTCTCTTCTCCACCAGCTACAAGACCGAACTTGGACAATAAGGTATTTGCTCGGAAGGGATAATAGAGAGGTATTCGTTCGGCCAAGACCGTAACAGATTTAACATTCTGAGAAACACTATAAGCACTTACAGCATTGACGGCTAGATATCCAACCAGAATGAGCACGCAAGGCCACACAGCTTTATTTGTCAGCTTAGAGGTACTCCATACCAGTATTTGGGATAAAGCCGCTAAACACACAACCAGAAACGTAATTTTCGTCATCATGCCGGTGGAGAAAGAAAAAACTTCTCGACCACCGACAAGAGCAAGATCAATCATCGCCCAATTGATATGAAACCGATACTGTTGGTAAACAAAAGTGTCCGTAACAAGCGAAATCAGAAGAACGAATGTGAGACAAAAAGCCACCACTCGTCCAACTCCTTGGCTTAAGCGTGATAACGGCAATACCAACAAAAATTGCAACAGAAAATGCCCAATAAAAAAAACACCTGCCGCCGCTCCGAAAACATATAGGTACTGCCACCATTGGGTTCCAGGCAAACCGGTTAGGTAACGCAAAGCTACAACAGCCCCGACCAAAGCAAACAAGACAGCCAACCAACAAATTTCATTAAGTTTTGCTCGCCGAGTCCACTTATCCTTCATCGATAAACTCATGGTCAAAATGATTGCGTTTTCGAAGAGTTATTCGCTTGCTCCGTTGCCGTTTTTGCCTGAGGCTTAACGTATGCTGCTGTGCCCCATAAGGGAATAGTGGAAAGACTGTGTTTGAAACTCCCTGAGGTTTCTCGCGTCGAGTAAGAAAGATACATAAGAGTCTGGCTCTCTTCGTCAAAAATACGCCGAATCTTCAATGTTTTAAGAAAAATACTCTTAGATTTTTCGAAAACAACCTCTCCTGTCTTTCCCTTCTTAATCCGAGCAATCATCTCCGACGTAATTTCTCCAGTTTGACGGCAACTCACTGCACTGTCAGACGGATCTGACAACGAAAGATTTGCTTCTATGCTCGCGACATGGCAGGTTACTCCTGGCACAAGCGGATCTACAAAACTGTTCAGTTTTATATCTTTGAGGGTAAACAATCCCAACGACACATCTGCGACTTCATTGTCAGAACAAGAGGTCAGAGACAATGTGCCTGAAAGAACTAGCGCCAACACCAGGATTTTCTTCTTCACATCAAGTCCTGTAAAAAAATTAAATATCTGTGAGCTAAACCTTGCTTCTCATTAGCTCGGCATATCGCAAACTTGGTTGAGTAATCAGACGGTTTCTTTATCAGAAGTAAATTGAATGTTGTACAAGTGCTCGTAATAGCCCTTCCTTTGTAACAATTCCTCATGCCTGCCAACTTCACAAATCTGCCCATCCTTCATTACAACAATCTTGTCAGCTCCGATGATTGTGGAAAGACGATGCGCCACCACAAAGGTAGTACGCTCTTGCATGAGTCTATCCAGAGACTTCTGGATGTGTTTTTCACTTTCGGTATCCAAAGCACTAGTAGCCTCATCAAGGAGCAAAATTGGGGCATTTTTCAAAAGTGCTCTCGCAATTGAGATGCGCTGCTTTTGTCCCCCCGACAACTTGTTCCCCGCTTCCCCAACCAGAGTATCCAACCCCTTAGGCAGGGTTTCAATAAACGGCATCAAGTAGGCCGCGCGGGCTGCTTCCTCGATCTGCTCTCGTGTTGCACTCTCGTTACCATAAGCAATATTTGCAGCAATCGTATCATCGAACAGAATGACATCTTGGCTCACCAAAGAAATCTGAGCTCGCAAACTTCTTAAGGTCACAGAACTCTGCGCCACGCCATCAAAATAAATTTCCCCAGCCGTTGGAGTCCAGAAACGAGGGATCAAATTGATGAGGGTTGTTTTGCCTGCGCCTGAAGCACCTACGAGAGCAACGGTCTGGCCTGCTTTCACGTCCAGAGAAAAGTCTCTAACCGAGGGCTTGTCTGCTCCATCATATTGATGTGTGACTTTTTCAAAACGAACGTCTCCTCGAATTTTTTTGAGCTCAATTTCACCCGGATCCTTTTCCTCTAGCTCATCAAGCATTTCAAAAATGCTCTCAGCAGCAACACGAACGCGAGCCGTTGCTCCGTTCAGAGATGAAAGATGGCGAATAGGAGTCAGTAACAACAATAATGCAGAAAGGAATGTAATGAACTCTCCCAATGTAAGCATTCCGTGTTGAGCTTGTAACAATGCAACGACCACAACAATACTTACAGCACACATACTGACAAAATGCGTCATCGGAGTGCCTGCGCCAGAAACTCTCTGCATACGAAGCGAAAGTTTCCGCATAAGACCATTGGCGGTCATAAAACGTTTTTGTTCGTACTGGTATGCATCATAAATTTTGACCATTCTTTGGCCAAGATATCCCTCTTGTACAACGCCTGTGAGCTCCGCAAGAGATTTCTGAAACCCGCTTCCATAACTGCGGTTTTTCCTTCCTACCCATCGAATAATCAGTACTAGGAACGGTGCTACAACAAATGACACTAGAGAGAGCTGCCAATTGTGATAGAAAAGAACACACAACAAAGCTACGATCTGAAGAGAATCTCTGAAAATGGTAGCAATCAACTCGGCAGCGGTCCCCAGGGCTGTCCCAGCTTGGTTGATGAATACAGAAACTACTGTCCCTGAGTTCCACTTCTGATAGGTAGCAGCAGGCCACTTCAACACTCTCGAAAAGAGTTGAGCCCTGAAGTGATAAAGGATGTCCTGAGAAATTTTCTGTAAAAAAAGAGAACTGGTAAATGAAGACACGCCGTATGCTAACGAGATAAGCAACAACGATCCTGGAGCCCACCAGATCGCCGTCGGATCTTTTTCATAAAAGCCCTTGTCAGTAAGCTGTCCAACAAGAAGCGCTATCAACGAAGAAGATCCTGCAGTCACAACCATGGCGCACATTGCCACAGCGAGCCATTTTTTATACCTAAGAACGTGAGAAAAAAGACGGCGGACGGCATCCTGCTGTTTACCTGCCAAGAAGTCTTGAGTGCTACTCCCAGTGCTTTGACTCATTAAAAGGAATCCTTTGAAGTATTCAGATTTCGACCGCGTGATTTTACAATGTGCCTTTGCTAGGTTGTTACAGAAGGCAAGCTGTTGAAAACAGTCTCGCCCTCCGTCTCGTCGTGTCTACTGCTTTTTCTAGGTCTTCTCTATGCCTACCGTTCTCTGCCGCCTTCCCAATCATGTTGGTGATTGTTGTATGTGCTTGCCCGCCTTACGTCTTCTTGCTGCCAGTGGTTTTACTCCCGCCTTAGTTGGAAAGCGTTGGGCTGAAGATTTAATGGCTGGGATGGCGGTTCGATCCTATTGAAGGAAAGATCTCAGAAGATCTCTCTCGCATTCGGTACCTTGCCCAGAATGCAAATGCTTCTCAGGGATTATTGTTCCCCAATTCTTTCGGTTCAGCGCTCCTCTTCAAGCTGGGTCGCCTCAAAACAACTGGTCTAAAGACGGATATGCGTTGCTTCATTCTGGACAACGGCATCCCTGAACCAGATGCCATGCATGAAGTCGAACGCTTTTTCTATGTTGCCCATGAAGCAATTCGATCATGGGGTGGTACCCCGGCATTCGATAAAGTGCCTGAGCGTCTCAATCTTGTCTTGATGAGGCATGAAGCCGCTGCCAAAAATCTCATTGCGCAATTCAAGATTCCTTCTAAGTTCGCTCTTCTGGCCCCCATTGCTCGTGGAAAGCATCAAGGCAAGGTAAAACATTGGGAACATTTCAATGCTCTTGTTGCCCCGTTAAGGGATAAAGGTATCGAGCCAATAGTCTTTCCCTCTATACGAGAAGAAGCTTTAGCCAAAGCGGCCTGCCCTGACGCAACCATTCTATCTCCTACCACACTGGGTAACTTCGCAGCTATAGCAAAGCGAGCTCAACTAGTCATCGCCAATGATTCAGGCGTCAGTCACATTGCTGCAGCTGTTGGGGCAAAACAGATTACCCTGGTGGGTGTAACCGATGTCAAACGCACTGGCCCCTGGAATCCTGACGCCATAGTACTCGGAGAAAACGGGCACTGGCCTGAGGTTCAGAGCGTTATCAACACCATTAATGAACTGATAGAAAAATAACCCACATATTAACGATATATCTATAGTATACCCATATTACCTCATGAGGCTATAGTGACGAAACTCGATCTTAGCGTTGCTCTTATTGTTAAAAATGAAGAAGACAGATTGCCATTGACATTGAATGCAATTCACAATATTGCATCAGAAATCATTCTAGTTGATAGCGGATCAACAGATAACACAATAGAAATAGCTAAAAGCTTTGGAGCTAAAATATATTCACACCCATGGGAAGGGTTTGCAGCTCAAAAAAACTTTCTAACTCAACTATGCAACTGCAGTTGGATTTTATTTTTAGATGCAGATGAAGTCGTCACAGATCAATTAAGAGAAGAAATCATCAAAATTGTTGAACAAAATAAAAATTTTGGGTACGAAATCAACCGAAAAGTCTTTTACCTTGGCAAAATTCTTAATTATTCATGGCAAAAAAATTATCGACTTCGCCTTGTTAAAAGAAATCAATCCCCAAAATGGATTGGGTCACGTGTACATGAAGAATTGACCATTTCCCGACCCACAAAAAAGTTACAAAATTATTTAATCCACTACTCTTATCGAGATATTACTGATCACTTCTCACGCACCGTAATTTACGCAAAGTTGTCTGCGTTAGACTATCATGAGCGAAAAAAAAGTTCTTCTATAATAAAAATTCTTCTGAAGCCTGCTTTTGCTTTCTTTCGAAACTACTTTTTTAAGCTTGGCTTTTTAGACGGCCTTCCCGGACTAATAGCCAGCATTAGTAGCTCTTTTTACAGCTTTTTAAAGTATTCAATTTTATACAATTTACAAAAGAACAAAAACGTAAAATAATTCTACTGGGATCTTGAATCATGGCAAAAATCTGTGTTATTGGCGCTGGCTATGTAGGTCTTTCTCTTGCTATCCTTTTAGCTCAAAAAAACTCTGTTCATATTTTAGAGATCGACTCTGAGAAAATTCACAAAATAAACAATCGAATCAGTCCTATTCTAGATAGCGAAATTTCACAATTTCTCAAACAGAAAACACTTAATCTCGTTGCATCCGCAAATATTCATGATTCACTTACAAATGCAGAAATAGTTGTAATAGCAACACCAACCAATTTTGACACTACCAACAATACATTCGATGTCAGTTCAGTGCTTGCGTCTATTAAAAACGTCTTGAAAATCTCTCCAACGGCAGAAATTTATATTAAAAGCACGATTCCAATTGGTTTCACAGAAAGTATTAGCAAGAAACTAAACATCCAAAACCTTCATTTTTCTCCTGAATTTTTACGAGAAGGAAAAGCTCTTTATGACAACCTACACCCATCTCGAATTATTGTTGGGACTAAAAATCATACAGCAGGAATGACCTTTGCCAATCTCCTCAAAGAAGGAAGCGAGGAGACCCAAACTCCAATTTTAATTGTTCATCCAACCGAAGCTGAATGCATCAAATTATTTTCTAATACCTATTTAGCTCTTAGGGTGGCATTCTTCAACGAGCTGGACACCTTTGCACTAAATCATCATTTAAACACAAAGTCTATCATTGAAGGGGTTTGTCTAGACCCTCGCATTGGCAACTTTTATAACAACCCGTCTTTTGGATATGGCGGATACTGTTTACCAAAAGATACAAAGCAGCTTCTTGCACACTTTGCCAATATTCCCAATAGCATCATTAAAGCCATTGTAGATGCAAATCAAATTAGAAAAGATTTTATTGTTAACGATATACTAAAATCTAACCCAAAAACTATAGGAATTTATCGTTTAATCATGAAGTCTGGCTCTGATAATTTTAGAGAATCCGCCATTCAAGGAATAATAAGCCGACTTAAGGAACAAGGAGATACAAGCCTCATCATTTTTGAGCCACTATTGAAAGACAAAGTCTTTCATGGAATTCCTGTCGAATCAGACCTTCAATCTTTTAAAAACAGGAGTGACATCATTCTAGCTAATAGATTTGACTCTGCCTTACTAGATGTATTTCCCAAAGTTTACACAAGAGATGTTTTTCACAACATATAATTTAGGCTTACGGAAATAAACATTTATTTCTTTTTTTAGCAAAGTTCTTTATACATACCTAAATACTCTTCTGCCATGGCCTCTGGACTATGTAATTTAGCCACGTTACAAGCCTGATTAACTAGGCTTTGCCGCAAGCTTTTTGATTCTCGAATGCTAAGGATACACTCTGAAAGCGCTCGAGAATCACCACTGTGAATAAGCAATCCTGTTTCCTTATGTTTAACTATATCAGGAATTCCATCCACCGCTGATGCAACAATCGGAACCCCTTGTTCCATGACATCCAACAGAACACTACCTAATCCTTCATAATTTGAAGGATAGGCGAAGATATCCATAATACGGATATAGTCACCTACATTATTCACGAATCCTAGGAACTTAATCACACCCCGCTCCACAAGTTTACCTGCCTTGTTCATCAAAAGTTCTTTATCTTCACCATCTCCTATGAACAAAATCTGTAGATTAGGAATTTTTTCTCGTAAAATTTGTGCAGCATCAATTAAGGTAGACTGCCCCTTATGTCTGTCAACTAACGCTCCAATGTGCCCAACAACATATTTTCCAGCATACTCTTTTCTTAGTATATCGACTGCGCTTTCATTTATACAAAAATGCGCACAAGAACTCGGAACTAAATCTACTTCTCGATTAAATCTATTTGTTAAATAATTTTTAATTGATTCAGAAATAGCTACCACCCTAGTAGCTCTAAGATAAATCTGTTGATTAAAAAAATTTTCCCGAATACTCTCCGGCACACGTCTAGTGATGAGATACGGAACGTTGTATAAACAATTATGTAAAAAAGCCCATTGAGCCGCTCTTGCTTCATGGGCATGAATAACCTTACAACGCTTACTTAGTATCCTATGTCCACACAATCTCAAATCAAGATATTTGTTCAGTTCTATTATCTCAAGACCGGATACCATCCTAAGATGGTCTGCTAAAGGACTACCCTTTCTGCAAATTAAAATTTGATGTACATCCTTTTTAGCAAGACAAGAGATTAATAACTCTGTTTGCCTCTCTCCGCCTCGAAATCCTTTTGATAAATTAACATGGGCTACTGAAATTCGATCCATTTAGTCTTCCTCTTTAGTATATAAACCTAGCTGAAGAAACACTTTCTGAATTCTTCAGTCGATTCAGTAACTGATCGGTAGGTGCGTAATTGTTCTTGAGAAAAACTTCCGCCTTCACACCTTTGCTCCGGATGGATACTTCGCACGGAACGCCGCCGATTTCGTTGTTTTTTCCGGCTTGAAGCACTTCGACAAGAGTCTTCAAGCTCTTACCTTCTGTCAATTCAAGCATCAGCGTAGCGCCTTTCCGGACACGCATCTCCTCAATCGTCAGCACCTCGTCGCATACAAATGACATACCGCCGCTACGCTCATCTTTGCGGCCTTTGCCGACAAAGATCAACATCTCATCGGCCTTGAGCATTTGCTTATAGCTATCGTAAGCTCTCGAGAACACAAGTACATCCATCGTGGTCTGTCCATCACTCAAGACTACGACACCGAAATTGCCGCGCTTACCCGTGATCGTGCGCACACTCTGGACAATGCCTGCAATCGTTTGTTGTTCCCGACTGTCTCGGACATCCTTAAACGGAACGGCAAAATTGCGAGCTTCCACGCGATACGGATCAAACATGTCGCCCGTCAGGCAGAAGCCAAACGCATCTCGCTCAAGCGTATAAAGCTTGCGATCATCCCAGCGTTCTGCTTTTGTCCAATTCACAATGCGTTCATCTTCGCCGTTTTCATCCGCAAAGAGACTCGCTTGTCCAAACGATGCTGCGACAGCCTGTCCGGCCTGAATGGCATTCTCAACATTACCGAAAAGCTTGCCTCGGTCCTTATCCAACGAATCAAAAGCGCCGCCCTTAATCAGTTGTTCAAGAACCTTGCGATTCATCGAGCGCACGCGCGCAGCCACATCAAAGATATCCAAGAAAGGACCATTGAGCAGGCGTTCGTTGAGCAGATCCTCGACAATATTCTGCCCGACACCCTTGATGGCGCCGAGACCAAAGCGAACCGTCTTCTCATCCGGAACTGTGAAGAACCATTCACTTATATTGATGTCAGGCTGAAGAACCGTTACCCCCATCTCACGGGCATCTTCCACCAGTTCACGCATCTTCTCACCCTGGTTCATCACAAGGCACATGTTGCCGGCGATAAAGCAAGCTGTATGGTGAACCTTTAGATAAGCTGTCTGCCAGGCTACATAGGAATAGGCTGCGGCATGCGACTTGTTAAAGCCGTATCCCGCAAACTTTTCCATCAAGTCAAAGATTTCCGTGGCAGTTTCAGCTGTCACACCGCGCTCAGCCGCGCCTTGAATGAAGACTGCACGCTGGCGCTTCATTTCTTCGACGTTTTTCTTACCCATGGCACGACGCAACAAGTCGGCGCCACCCAGAGAGTAGCCGCCGATTGCTCGAGCCACCAACATCACCTGTTCCTGATACACCATGATGCCGTATGTTTCGCGCAAAATCGGCTCCATACGGGGATCAAGGTACTCCACTTTCTCTCGCCCGAACTTTCGATCGATGAAGTGCGGAATCTGATCCATCGGACCAGGACGATACAGAGCGTTTAGAGCAACAAGATCTTCCAGACAGTCAGGCTTTGCTTGCCTCAACTGCTCACGCATACCATCCGATTCAAACTGGAACACGGCGCCCGTGTTACCTTGTTGGAAAAGCTCCAGCGTTTTCTTGTCGTCGGTCGGAATACGAGACAAATCGAACTTGGTTCCGGGATTCAGACGGTCAATGTACTCTGCCGCTTTCGTAAGAATCGTCAGCGTCGTCAACCCCAGGAAGTCAAACTTAACCAGCCCGACATTTTCGATGTCTTTCTTATCGAATTGGCTGACGGTATTTTCCGGACTGCCGTCAGCGTTGTAGAGAGGACAGAAATCCGTGAGTTTGCTCGGTGCAATCAATACGCCGCCCGCATGCATACCCAGATTTCGCGTCAGGCCCTCAAGTTTTTGAGCATAGCTCATCAACTCGACATAGTCGTCTCGCTCGGCCATCGCCTTAAATTCGGGCTCCATCTCGGCCGCTTTTGCAAGCGTTACGTCCATGCCAGGCTTTTGAGGAATCAGTTTGGCCAGATCGTCGACCTTGCCGTAGCCCATGTTCAGCACACGAACCACTGCCTTTGCACCCATCGCACCAAACGTCACAATCTGACTCACGGCATCCACGCCGTAAGTGCGCTTGACGTATTCAATAGTACGGTCGCGGTTATGCTGGCAAAAATCAACGTCAAAATCAGGCATCGAAACGCGTTCGGGATTCAAAAAGCGTTCGAACAGCAATCCGTAATGCAATGGATCCAGATCGGTAATGCCCAGGGCATAAGCCACCAGAGAGCCGGCACCGGAACCACGGCCCGGCCCCACGGCCACACCGTTTCGCTTGGACCAATTGATAAAGTCCTGAACGATCAGGAAGTATCCAGGGAACTTCATGGACGAAATTGTCTTGAGTTCGTACTCCAATCGTTCGACATACTCGGGGCGGCGCGCATCGCGCTCGGCCTGATTCGGATACAAGAATTCAAGTCGACGCTCCAAGCCTTCGTGGGAAAGCTGCGCCATATACTCATCAAGCGAAACACCTTCGGGCGTCGGGAAAAGCGGCAACTGCGGCTTTTGAAATACCCCGTCCAGATTGCAGCGCTGAGCAATCACCACGGTGTTATCGATGGCCTGAGGGATGTCGGCAAAGAGAGCCCGCATCTCCTCTTCTGTCTTCAGATACTGCTCTTCGGTATAGGGCTTGGGTCGCCGGGGATCCGCAAGAACATAGCCGCCCGCGATGCAACAGCGTACTTCGTGAGCGTTGAAGTCCTCACGATGTAAAAACTGCACCGGGTGCGTCGCTACCATCGGGATTCCCGTCTCCACGGCAAGTTGCGCAATATTGGCCACAACCGCTTCATCGTTTTTACGACCGGCTCGTTGAACCTCCAAATAAAAACGATCCGGGAAAGCCGTACGCAATTGTTCAACAACCGCATTGGCTTCCGTCTTGTTGTCGTCAAGAAGATGGCGCTCGATTACCCCTTGCGGTCCACCCGAAAGACAAATCAATCCTTTGCAGTTGTCCGGTGTCAACCATTCCAGACGCACCTCACCACGCCCCAAATATTGGTTTTCCATCCAACCGCGGGAAAGAAGCTCACAGAGCGACAGGTAGCCTTCATGATTCTGGCAATAAAGCGTCAGACGATACGGATTGTCCCGCTTACCCTGCGCTGTGTTGGTGATCCACAAATCGCCCCCGACGATCGGCTTGATGCCATCGGCCATCGCATGCGAATAAAACCGAAGAGCACCAAAAAGATTCATTGAATCCGTAATACCCAGAGCCACCCCTCCCTGCTCCATCACTTCTTCAAGGATGGGATCGAGACGCACAATGCCGTCTTGGATGGAATATTCGGAATGAAAGCGCAGGTGAACGAAATTGGCGGACATAGACAACGCAAAAGAGCAGTCCGGCGCATTTTCTTAGGAAAATACGCCGGTTAACTGAAAAGATCTTAGTGCTTGAGGGGCTTGAAGCGAATGCGGTGCGGACGCGCCGCTTCTTCACCAAGGCGCTTTCTCTTGTCGGCTTCATACTCGTTGTAGTTGCCGTCAAAGAAGACCACCTTACTGTCGCCTTCAAATGCCAGAATGTGCGTCGCGATTCGGTCAAGGAACCAACGATCGTGCGAGGTCACCAGTGCGCAACCGGCAAATTCAAGCAGTGCTTCTTCCAACGCACGTAGGGTTTCAACGTCCAAGTCGTTCGAAGGTTCGTCGAGCAACAGGACATTGCCGCCCATAAGAAGCGTTGCAGCCAAATGCAAACGACCTCTTTCACCCCCCGACAACACGCCTACTGTCTTTTGCTGATCTCCACCCTTGAAGTTAAAGCGACCAAGATAAGCGCGCGAGCTCATTTCGAACTTGCCGACTTGCAAAATATCGAGCCCACCCGAAATAGCTTCAAAAACGGTCTTGTCGTTGGGAAGCCCCTCACGCGTCTGATCCACTGCGGCGATCTTGACAGTGTCTCCGATAACAATCGAACCGGAATCCGGCTGTTCCTTGCCCGTGATCATCTTAAAGAGCGTCGACTTACCGGCACCGTTGGGACCGATCACACCGACAATGGCGCCGGGCGGAATCGTGAAGGATAAGTCGTCGATCAACAGACGGTCGCCGAAACCCTTGCTGACATTGTGAAATTCAATGACCTTATTGCCGAGACGATCTGCCACCGGAATAAAGATTTCATTGGTTTCGTTGCGGCTCTGATATTCGTAGCTCGACAGCTCCTCAAAGCGATTCAAGCGGGCCTTGGCCTTTGCCTGACGACCCTTGGGATTCTGGCGCACCCATTCCAACTCGTGCATGATGGCTTTGGCGCGGGATTCCTGCTGCCGCTTTTCTTGCTCAAGACGCTTTTCCTTCTGATCAAGCCAAGACGAGTAGTTGCCCTTCCAGGGAATGCCTTCCCCACGATCCAATTCAAGGATCCACTCGGCAGCATTATCAAGGAAGTAACGATCATGCGTCACGGCAACTACTGTTCCCGGGAAACGGTGCAAAAACTGTTCCAACCACTCGACGCTTTCAGCATCCAAGTGATTGGTCGGTTCGTCGAGCAGAAGCATATCCGGACGAGAAAGCAAAAGTCGGCACAATGCCACACGGCGCTTTTCACCGCCCGACAGATGACCGATCTTGGCGTCCCAAGGCGGCAAACGCAACGCATCAGCGGCAATTTCCATCTGCGTCGAAGCATCCGTACCAGCAGCGGCAATGATGGCTTCCAGGCGAGCCTGTTCAGCAGCCAGAGCATCGAAATCGGCGTCCGGCTCAGCATACGCGGCATAAACAGCATCGAGCTTGGCCTGTGCCTGCATCACTTCGCCCATGCCTTCTTCAACAGCTTGTCGAACCGTTGCTTCAGGATCAAGCTGCGGTTCCTGCGGCAGATATCCGATTTTGAGATCGTTCTGCCACGTGATTTCACCGTCAATCTCCTTGTCAACACCGGCCATAATCTTCAACAGCGTTGACTTGCCGGCACCGTTGAGTCCCAAAACGCCGATCTTGGCGCCCGGGAAAAACGACAGAGAAATATCTTTGAGAATGAATCGCTTGGGCGGAACCACCTTAGCCACGCGATTCATGGTCATGACGTATTGAGCCATTTGTCCTGATCTTTGATTGAAAATGGAAATTAGAACGTAGAATTATGCCCGTGCCGTGCGAAGCACACAAACGGGGACAGATGATTACCTGTCTGCTATTTTGCCCTTTTGCTCTGTTCGCGGCTGATTATTTTTTCTTGTCTCGCATTCATGGACTCTCTGCGCAAATCTTTGATCTGTTTTATTGCCGGCATTTGCTTCGTCGGTTCGGTGTTTTGCGCAGAAACACCGGCTGTTGCCGAAGTGCGCCAAGCTGATGATCTTCCAGCTACGGAAGCAGAAGTATCTCCCCCGGTTGACATCTGGGATCGCATCCGACGCGGCTACGCTATGCCTAAGCTCAACAACTCCCGAGTGCAAACTTCGCTTAGGAGCTACAGCCGTAATCCTCGCCACATTGAGCGTGTCTTTGAGCGTGCCGGCAAGTATCTCTACCACATCGTCGACGAAATTGAACAGCGAGGGCTTCCCACCGAACTTGCGCTTTTGCCGTTCGTTGAAAGTGCTTTTCAACCCGAAGCTTTGTCGCACGCCAAAGCATCCGGACTCTGGCAGTTCATGCCTCAGACCGGCAACATTTATTCGCTTCAACAGAACTTCTGGAAAGATGAACGCCGAGACGTACTGCAAAGCACGCGCGCGGCGTTGGATTATCTGGAGAAGCTCTACCAACAATTTGGCGACTGGCATTTAGCTCTTGCAGCCTACAACTGGGGCGAAGGCAGTGTTTCGCGTGCTATCCGAAGAGCGAAAGCGCGCGGTCGCAAAGCCGATTACGCTCATTTGCGCATGCCCCGGGAGACGGCTTACTACGTACCGCGTCTAGAAGCCATCCGAGAAATCGTGGCTACCCCGGAGAAGTTTGGCATTAACTTACCGGAAATTGAAAACGCTCCATACTTTGTCCGTGTCACAAAAAGCCGTGACATCGACATGAAGACCGCAGCCGAACTTGCCGAAATGGATCCCGATGAGTTTCGACTGCTCAACCCCGGCTTCAATTTACCGGTGATCGTCGCTAGTCACAATTCCGTCATGCTGCTTCCGATGGAAAACTTGGAAGTCTTCATGGACAACCTTGCTAGTTGGGTCAACACCGGCAAACCCCTTTCAAGCTGGGTGCTTTATCACCTTAAAGAGGGTGAAACGCTTGCCGATGTCGCCCTGAAGTCCGGCATGACCGAAGAGGAACTGCGCCGCGTCAACCGTATTCCTAAAGGACGCAAGGTGTTGGCCGGCTCCGCCTTGCTGGTTGACGCCAACGGTCAACTTGCTCCTGAAATTGCTCAGGAAGAACTCAACGCCGGGCTTAAGCTTTCGGCTCCGGAAGTGCGCCGCGTCGTTTATCGCGTTCGCCGAGGCGACTCGATTTATAGCATTGCAAAAAAATACGGTATTACACAACGCTCCATCCGTCGCACAAATAATTTGCGAAGCTCTCGCTTGCGTATCGGGCAGCGCCTTGTGCTTGTGATACCGCCGCGCGCTACAACGCAACCGCTCCCTGGGAAAAACGTTCATGTGGTCAGACGCGGCGAGACACTTTTTTCAATTGCAAAAAAGTACGGCACGAGTGTCTCTAAAATCCGTATCATCAACAATTTGAGAACGACTCGAATCTCCATCGGACAACGTTTGAAGATTCGCTAAAAAACAAAAAATCCTTACCGAGGAATAAATCATGGGATTTCTGCAAGGCAAGAAACTTTTGATCACGGGCGTGTTGTCGAACCGTTCGATCGCCTACGGCATCGCCCGAGCCTGCCATCGCGAAGGTGCTGAGCTCGCCTTTACTTATGTCGGCGAACGCTTCCACGACCGTATCGTTGAGTTTGCCAAAGAATTCGGCAGCGACATCTGCCTTGAAATGGACGTCACCAAAGACGATCAGATCGCCAACGTGATGGGCGAGTTGAAGGAGCGCTGGGGTGGTTTGGACGGTTTCGTGCATTCCATCGGCTTTGCTCCGCGCGAATGCATTGCCGGCGACTACCTTGAAGGTGTCGGCCGCGAATCCTTCCGCACCGCCATGGAAATCTCCGCGCTGTCCTATCCGGTTCTCGCCAAGGCCGCTCTTCCATTGATGGAAGGTCGTGGCGCATCGATTCTCGCACTGACCTATATCGGTAGCGAAAGCACGGTCCCAAACTACAACACGATGGGCGTTTGCAAAGCAGCTCTTGAAGCTTCTACGCGTTATCTTGCCGGCAGTCTTGGCCCCAAGGGCATTCGTGCCAACGCCATCAGTTCCGGCCCGATTAAGACGTTGGCAGCTTCCGGCATTCAGAACTTTTCAAAGATTCTGACCTACATGGAACACTCCGCTCCTTTGCGCCGCACCGTTACGATTGATGAAGTCGGCAATACCGCTGCATTCCTTCTCTCGGATCTGGCCAGCGGCATCACCGGCAACGTGGCCTATGTTGACGCCGGCTTCCACAGCGTGGGTGTAAGCCCTGTGTTGGTGGAAGAATAAGACCACACATCCACGGATACCAAAAACGGACCCGGGCAATTTAGCTTGGGTCCGTTTTTTGTATTGTGAGCTCTTATTGCGCTTGCCTACTTGCGGCGAGCCTTTTCTTTCTTTCGACAATCTTCACAGACACCGTACAGCGCCAACGAGTGCCCTTCTAGCTCAAAACCCAGACGCACAGCAATCTGTTTTTGGCGTTTCTCGATTTCCTTATCGACAAACTCTTCAACTCGTCCGCAACGCGTACAAACGATGTGGTCATGATGAGCTCCATCATCCATCTCATAGGTTGCGCGGTCATTGCCGAAATAGTGTCGGACGATAAGCCCCGCCGCCTCAAACTGAGTCAAAACGCGATAAACGGTTGCAAGCCCGACTTCGATATTTTCCGCAACCAACTGCTTGTAGATATCTTCAGCCGTCAGATGACGCACCGCCCCGGATTCCTGCGCCTTTTGAAAGAGTTCCAGAATACGCATGCGAGGCGCAGTCGCTTTGAGCCCGACATTTTTCAGCTCCTGTTCAGGCTCAAGCATCTCATGTTCATTATTTACGCTCATTGGCTATCCTCAAGAGGCTCATTTCAATCCGATACTCGCTATCATAACGGGAAGTTTCCAATTTACGAATCTCGAGGCGTTTTCTCGACCGTTTTTCTCATGTCCTTGCGCACTATTCGTATCATCGCTCCACTTGCCGTCGGTTTGATCGCGCTGTCCGGCTGCAACTTCAATAGCTACATCTACCGTCCCGATGTCCACCAAGGCAATCTGGTTACAAAAGAAATGATTGACCAATTGCAGGTCGGCATGGCTCGCCAGCAGGTGCTCTTCCTGATGGGAGAGCCCCTCATTGAAAGCCAGTTTCACCGCAATCGTTGGGACTACACGTATTACCTGAATCCGCGCTACGGCGACATTCAGATGCGTCGCGTCACGCTTTACTTTGACGAGCAGGACATTCTCACCAAAATTGAAGCCGGTCCCGTTCCGACGGAAAAGCAGGCTGACGAAATGATTCTGGGCAGAGAAACGGATTTTCCTCCCACTCCTCTTGTACGTCCTGAAGATCAGTAAGGAGCCGAACGTGAAAATAGCCGTTTCCGGTGCGACCGGTCGCATGGGCAAACTCATCATTGAAGCCGTCATCAATAGTGACGACCTTAAACTCATTGCGGCTGTGACCGCTTCAGGAGTTGCAGAGATCGGAACAGACGCCGGTGCGTCGCTCGGGAAAAACACCGGAGTGGTGATCACTGACGATGTTCAGGAACTGGCCAAAGCTGACGTGTTGATTGACTTTACGCGTCCTCAAGCTACTCTGGCATACCTTCCTTTCTGCATTGAACACAATGTGGGCATTGTTATCGGTACAACAGGTTTTGATGCTCAAGGCAAGGCACAGATTGCCGAAGCCGCAAAAACCATTCCCGTTGTTTTTGCGCCCAACATGAGTGTGGGGGTTAATTCCGTTCTCAAGCTTCTGGAAATCGCCGGCGCCATGCTCTCTCATTACGACTGTGAGATTGTGGAAATGCACCACAAACACAAAGTGGATGCTCCTTCCGGCACTGCACTTGAAATGGGGCAGCGAGTTGCCCTCGGACGTGGCGTTGATTTTGACTCTGTCGCCGTTCTGAGTCGCGAAGGTCATACCGGCGAACGCCCCGATGGAGCCATCGGCTTTGCTGCTCTTCGAGGAGGTGACGTTGTGGGAGACCACACCGTAATTTTTGCCGGACCTGGAGAACGCATCGAGATCAGTCACAAATCGGGATCACGCGCAGGATACGCACAAGGTGCCGTAACCGCGGCGCGCTTCCTGAAAGACAAGTCCAACGGGCTTTTTTCCATGTCCGACGTGCTCGGTTTCAACTGAATTTGTTTTTCCGCGTAAAAAGCCACGCAGACAACCGTTTTGAGTGGCAAAATTCGCAGGCAATCTTTTCTTACGTGCGCAAATCTGCTTTTTGCGTATGCTCAAACGAGGTAACAAATGAACGACCAGCTTGACAAACTTGAATCCTCCGTCGCCCGCCTTGTGCAGGCCTACAACGAAATGAAGGCTGAAAATGCAGCCCTCAAAGCACAGCTCGCCGACAAAACCGCCGCTGTCGAACTGCTCGAGGAAGAAGCCGCCGCTGTTCGTGGCCGTATTGAGTCGCTGATCGTCTCTTTGACGGCCGACCAGCAGACCGAACAGCCCTCTGCTTAATCGGGTTATTTTCGGGTAGTCAATCGGAGTCATAAAGCATGCCACGCATCAAACTCACCATCTTGGATCGCGAGTATCCCTTTGAGGTTTCCGATGAAGACGTTGAGAATCTTCGCAGTGCTGCGGAAATCCTCAATACACGTGCATCTCAAGTGCGCTCAGCCAATCGTTCGCTCACTCCTGAACGCGTGGCTGTTATGGCGTCGCTACAGATTGCTTTTGACTCCATTACCGGCCGACTCGGTCAGGTGCCTGTTGATGAAGCAACGGTTTCTCGCGTTGCTGCGCTTCGCATGAAGTGCGACGAAGCTCTGGATCCTGCACTCGAAGGCTGATTCCGTACAGTCTTTGTGTAAAGATTCTCCGAAAGGCCGCTGAAAACAAGTGGCCTTTCTTATAATTGCTCTACCCTGTGATGTTTCACCACACGGCTCCAATGTTCCTAACCTATGCATTCGTGCAAGGCCGTTTAACTCGAGAGCCGATAGTGCAGCGGGCACGCGTTGTCCGCTCCGTTTTCCGCTCCAGCCGCGGCCACCCTGACCTTTCGGTTCAGGTAACGTAGCCGGAAACCACAGGGTCTTCTCTTTTTTTCTCTCCGTTTATCAAAAAGCAACAAATCTACTGCACGCCTTTTGACATTTATTCGCTCTGAGCACCCACAGATTTCTCCGTGAGGTCAGTTCGGCGCCCAACGGTTCTTTCGATTCCAACGGCGCCTTTTTCTTTCAGCACTCC
>ENA-ORNB01001185-ORNB01001185.1-human-gut-metagenome-genome-assembly--contig:-NODE-1185-length-20177-cov-5.618825_pt1 | contig 20177 bp, 14 predicted proteins | sample MGYA00242112_ERZ509016 | MGnify/ENA primary metagenome ERZ509016 (study PRJEB26280, sample SAMEA2338705) | human gut metagenome | biome: human gut; feature: human-associated habitat; material: faeces...
TTTATTTATCTAATTTTCTAATACAAAGAATCAGAGTGCAACTACTGATTCGCATAATTAATTAAAAAACAAACAGTGTATGAAAACAAAATTCACTTATTTACTGCTGGTTATCATAGCAATGACTATGTCGTTCACGTTTACTTCTTGTGGAGATGATGACGATGATGTGACTCCAGGAAATAGTTCTATTGTAGGTGTATGGGAAGTTGGAGATCAGCTTATAAATGGCCATCCGGGTACTTTGAGAGTTGAATTTAATTCAAATAACAAGGGTGTAATAAGTGGTATATATACAGATGGAACTGATCCTGATTCCTATAATTTTGAATATGTGATAAAAAAGGAACAAAACGGGGATACATTCTTGACTATTATATGGACGGGAACCCATAATCTCATTTATCAAGAAAACCGCGAATATGAAGTAACGATAGCTCCGACTCGATTGGTTTGGGGAAATTTTACATATGTGCGTAAATAAAGAATATCTTTCGGTTGTAAGAGGGGGTTGGGAGGCAACCTCCTCTTTTTTTGCTATTTCCTCTGTTGATTCTTCTCTTTGTGTTATATATTCGCCTCTTTTTTGTACCTTTGCCCCTCATTCAAAGAATAGAAAATAAAATAAATATACATACGAATTATGTTTGAGAATTTAAGCGAAAGGTTAGACAGATCGTTTAAACTGTTGAAAGGTGAAGGTAAGATCACGGAAATCAATGTGGCCGAAACATTGAAAGATGTGCGTAAAGCATTACTCGACGCCGACGTAAACTATAAAGTAGCCAAGAGTTTTACCGATACGGTAAAGACGAAAGCATTAGGACAAAACGTGCTTACATCCGTTAAGCCCAGTCAGTTAATGGTCAAGATCGTACATGATGAGTTGGCAGACCTGATGGGAGGGACGGCAACCGATCTGGATCTGAAGGGGAGTCCGGCAATCATCCTGATGTCCGGTTTGCAAGGTTCCGGTAAAACGACTTTTTCAGGTAAGTTGGCGAATTTGCTGAAGACAAAGAAAAATAAAAAGCCGTTGTTGGCAGCTTGTGACGTGTATCGTCCGGCGGCTATCGAGCAGCTGCGCGTAGTCGGTGAACAGGTCGGAGTACCTGTCTATATGGAACTGGAAAACAAGAATCCGGTGGAGATCGCGATGAACGCGATCCGCGAAGCACGTGCGAAAGGTAATGATGTCGTGATTGTCGATACTGCCGGCCGTTTGGCTATCGATGAGCAGATGATGAAAGAGATCGCTGCGATCAAGAGTGCTATCCAACCGGATGAAACCTTGTTTGTGGTTGATTCCATGACCGGACAGGATGCAGTTAATACGGCGAAAGAATTCAACGAACGCCTCGATTTTGACGGTGTGGTATTGACTAAGTTGGATGGTGATACTCGCGGTGGTGCCGCTCTTTCTATCCGAACGGTGGTCGACAAACCGATCAAGTTCGTCGGAACGGGTGAAAAGATGGATGCTTTGGATATCTTCCATCCTGAACGTATGGCAGACCGTATCCTCGGTATGGGGGATATCGTTTCTTTGGTGGAACGTGCGCAAGAACAGTATGACGAAGAAGAAGCCAAACGCTTGCAGAAGAAGATAGCCAAGAACCAGTTCGACTTCAACGACTTCATCTCTCAGATCCAGCAGATTAAGAAGATGGGTAATCTGAAAGAACTGGCCTCCATGATTCCGGGTGTAGGTAAGGCATTGAAAGATGTGGATATCGACGACAATGCTTTCAAGAGCATCGAAGCAATCATCTACTCCATGACGCCCGAAGAACGTACGAATCCGGCTGTCCTGAACGGGTCGCGTCGCCAGCGTATCGCCAAAGGTAGCGGCACGACGATCCAGGAAGTAAACAAGCTGATCAAGCAATTCGACGAAACACGTAAGATGATGCGTATGTTGACAGCTGCCAAACCGGGAAGCAAGAAATTCCCTTCATTCAGAAGATAAACCCGAAAAGATAATAGAGTATGGAAGAACAGCAGTACAAGCTATTGGACGGAAAAGCCGTTTCGGCTCAGATGAAGCAGGAGATGGCGGAAGAAGTGGCCCGCATCAAGGCTGCCGGTGGTAAAATCCCTCATTTGGCTGCCATATTGGTCGGTCATGATGGTGGAAGTGAAACGTATGTCGCAAGTAAAGTGAAGACATGTAATGAGATCGGTTTCAAATCGTCTCTGATCCGTTATGAAGCTGATGTTACTGAAGAAGAGCTTCTTCATAAAGTGGACGAACTGAACAACGATCCGGACGTGGATGGTTTCATCGTACAGCTCCCGCTTCCGAAACATATCTCAGAACAGAAGATTATCGAAGCGATCGACTACCGTAAGGATGTAGATGGTTTCCATCCGATCAATGTGGGTCGTATGTCTATCGGTCTCCCCTGTTTTGTGTCGGCAACTCCGGCTGGCATCTTGGAGCTGTTGAGGCGTTACGAGATTCCTACTCGCGGTAAACATTGCGTAGTGCTGGGGCGTAGTAATATCGTGGGCAAACCGATGGCTACTTTGATGATGCAGAAAGCCTATCCGGGCGATTGTACGGTTACTGTTTGCCACAGTCGCTCCGAGAACCTGAAGGAAATGTGCTTGAGTGCCGACATTATTATTGTGGCATTGGGTGTCCCCGAATTCCTGAAAGGCGATATGGTAAAAGAAGGGGTTGTAATCGTGGATGTGGGTACGACACGTGTGCCGGATGCAACTCGCAAAAGCGGCTTTAAGTTGACTGGCGATGTCAAGTTTGACGAGGTCGCTCCTAAGTGTTCTTATATCACGCCGGTTCCGGGTGGTGTAGGTCCGATGACAATTATTTCTTTGATGCGCAATACGTTTTTAGCCGGAAAGAAAGAGATCTATAAATGAAAATCCTCCTCTCCGGGTTTTGTCTTTTGAGCTTTCTGTCTTTATCCGCTCAGGACTCGCTGACAATTTTGTTTGCCGGTGATGCCATGATGCACCAGAAACAACTTGACAATACCCGGAGGGGAGATTTTTTTGATTTGGGTAGCTATTTTGCCAATATCGAGAGAGAGGTGAAAGCTGCCGATATTGCTGTTGTGAACTTCGAAGTCCCGTTAGGAGGGGAGCCGTATAGTGGTTATCCGGCTTTCAGCGCTCCGGAAGACTTCGCTTTGGCTTTGCAAAAAGCAGGCTTCGACTTTTTCTTGTTAGCCAATAATCATTGTTTAGATAGGCGGACTCGCGGACTTGTCCGTACCATCCAAGCACTGGACTCTCTCGGAATCCGTCATACCGGAACCTTTCTTGACTGTGATCACCGTCACCGCACATATCCGATGTTGCTCCGTAAGAAAGATTTTCGTATCATCATGCTCAACTATACCTATGGTACCAACGGTTTGAAAGTCGATATACCCCGAATCGTCAATTATATCGATAAGGAGATAATGAAGGGTGATATTGCCGAAGCCAAGCTCTTTAATCCGGATTTTATTATAGCTAATATGCATTGGGGGTTGGAATACGAACGGATACCTTCCCGTGAACAACGCGAACTGGCCGATTGGCTGATGCGACAGGGTGTCGATCTGGTCATAGGCAGTCACCCTCATGTTGTCCAGCCAATGGAGCTTCGCAGGGGAAAGGAGGGAGTTACCGACCGTCTGGTTGTCTATTCATTGGGTAATTTTATATCGAACATGAGCCGGGAACATACCGATGGGGGTGTCATGGTGAAAGTCGTTTTAGGCCGGAAGGGTTTGCGTCGATACATTGCTTCTGCACAATATTCGTTGATTTATTCTTCCCGTTATAAGAATGAACAAGGAAAAGAAGATATTCGGGTGGTTCCGGCAGCCTCTTGGTCGGGAAAGAATCAAAATTCCTCTTTTTCAGTCGATTCAGCATTGATTAAGTATGTAAATAATACGCGCTTGTTTTTAAAAGGCAACAATAAGGAGGTCGAAGAGTATATTTTTGAATAAAAAAATGCCCGAATTATTTGCAGTTTAAAATAAAACCTCTATCTTTGCACCGTCTTAAAGAGATAAACACTTGATAAGATAAACATGGTGAGAATAGCTCAGTTGGTTAGAGCATCGGATTGTGGTTCCGAGGGTCGTGGGTTCGAGTCCCATTTTTCACCCATAAGGCCGCCTGTAAAGGCGGTTTTTTGTAACGCAATTAAAGGAAATGAGGCGTGAAACTCATGGAAGTGTGGGTGAGTGGCTGAAACCACCAGTTTGCTAAACTGACGTACGGGTTACCGTACCGGGGGTTCGAATCCCCCCGCTTCCGCAAAGGCTACTGATAAACAGTAGCCTTTTTTTGTTTAACGGCTAAATCAGAAATTATGATGCGAAAGCGTACTCTCATTGTTGGAATCCTCTCGTTTATCATCCTCCTGTTAGCAGGTTTGGGATTCTGGGCATACCGTTTGATACTTGCACCTGATTTTGAGCCACGCAAGACCGTATATGTTTATATTGACGAGAAGAAAGATTTTGGCGATCTCTGCCTCCAGTTAGTCGACTCTGCCGGTTGCCGACGTATCGGAAGTTTCAAGCAGCTTGCCGGAATGTTGAAATATCCCGCCAATATGCGTACCGGACGTTATGCTGTGGAGTCAGGTATGAATAACCTGGCATTGCTCAACAATCTGCGCCGGGGACATCAGGAGGCCACTCGGGTCACCTTTAATAATATACGCTTCAAGCAGGATCTGGCCGAAAGGCTTGCCGGGCAGTTGATGATCGGGGAGGATGACTTGCTCCCTTTGCTTGCCGATTCTGTCTACTGTGCATCACTGGGCTTTACGCCCGAGACGATCCTTGCTCTGTTTATTCCCAATACTTATGAGGTATACTGGAATATTTCCGCTGAGAAACTGATGCAGCGTATGCAGCGCGAATATAAAAATTTCTGGAGTGACACTCGTCTGGCAAAAGCGAAGGCAATCGGAATGACACCGGTCGAAGTTGCCATTCTCGCTTCTATTGTGGAAGAAGAGACGGCTGCCACAGACGAATATCCTATCGTGGCAGGTCTGTATCTCAATCGTTTGCAGCGTGGTATTCCCCTTCAGGCAGATCCGACCGTGAAGTTTGCTGTGGGCGATTTCTCTCTCCAGCGCATCCTGTTTGAGCATCTGGAGATCGATTCTCCTTATAATACCTATAAACATGCCGGACTTCCTCCCGGACCGCTCCGTATCCCGACTATCAGAGGACTGGATGCCGTGTTGAACCACATGAAGCATAACTATCTATATATGTGTGCAAAAGAAGATTTCTCCGGACGGCATAATTTTGCAGTCACTCTTGCCGAGCATAATCGTAATGCTAACCGCTATCGGGCGGAATTGAACCGAAGGAAGATCCGGTAGGCAATACGGAAACATTTTCCCGGTATGCCACGATCGTTCCATTATAGGGAAACGGCAGTTCCATTATAAGGAAACGACCGTTCCATCATAGGGAAACAACAGTTTCATGCCTATGAAACTAAAAATCCAATATAGCCCGGTTGTTGTGGGTATGGGTAAAAGTCTTATCTTTGTGGGAAGATAACAGAAAAAATCAAGTAAAACAAAATAAACGTTACATGGAAAAACATCTATTTTTAGGGGATGAAGCCGTGGCGCAAGCTGCTATCGATGCAGGTCTGTCCGGTGTTTATGCCTATCCGGGGACCCCTTCGACCGAGATAACCGAATTCATACAGAGTTCGGCCGTCGCAAAGGAAAGGGGTATTCACTGCCGTTGGAGCACGAATGAAAAAACTGCAATGGAAGCAGCGTTGGGTATGAGCTACGCAGGTAAACGGGCTCTTTGCTGTATGAAGCATGTGGGGCTGAACGTTGCCGCCGACTGTTTCATGAATGCTGCCATGAGCGGTATCAATGGCGGTATGATCATCATTACAGCCGATGACCCTTCGATGCACTCTTCACAGAATGAACAGGACAACCGTATGTATGGTAACTTTGCCATGATCCCGATGCTTGAGCCGTCCAGCCAGCAGGAGGCATACGACATGATATATGATGGGTTCGAATTATCCGAAAAGCTGGGTTACCCCGTTTTGGTGCGTATCACTACCCGTATGGCTCACTCCCGTGCAGGTGTGATCAGACGTGAACAGAAGGTGGAAAACGAAATGCATACACCTGAAGACGGACGTCAGCGTTTCATCCTTCTTCCGGCGCTTGCTCGCAAACGCTTCAAGACGTTGATCGCGGCGCAGGATACATTTACCGCTTTTTCCGAAGCCTCACCTTATAATGCCTATTTCGATGGTCCGAACAAGGAGCTTGGTATCGTTACGACCGGTATTGCGTTCAATTATCTTTCGGAGAACTATCCTGACGGTTTTGAACATCCGGTATTAAAGATTAGCCAGTATCCGTTGCCCCGCAAAATGATCGAAAAGATCGTCAATGAATGCAAGGAAATCCTTGTACTCGAAGAGGGATATCCGGTAGTCGAAGAGCAACTGAAAGGTTTCCTCGGGATCGGTATCCGGGTGCATGGCCGTCTCGACGGAACATTGCAACGCGATGGCGAGCTGACTCCCGATGCTGTCGGTAAGGCATTAGGCAAGCAGATCGAGAGCTACTATGCCACTCCGGAAGTAGTTGAACAACGTCCGCCTGCATTATGTCAGGGTTGCGGACACCGCGATATGTACGAAGCACTGAACGAGGTGTTGGCCGGCTACAAAGGAGCTAAAGTGTTCGGTGATATCGGTTGTTATACGTTGGGAGCTTTGCCTCCTTTCCGGGCGATCGACACTTGTATCGATATGGGAGCTTCTATCACGATGGCCAAAGGTGCTTCCGATGCGGGGGTTTATCCTGCTGTGTCGGTGATCGGCGATTCGACATTCACGCACTCCGGTATGACCGGCTTGCTTGATTGCGTCAATGAAAACACGAATATTACGATCGTTATTTCCGATAACGAGACAACGGCTATGACTGGTGGACAGGATTCTGCAGGAACAGGCCGTCTCGAATCGATCTGTGCCGGTATCGGTGTCGATCCGGCCCATATCCGCGTCATGGTTCCTTTGAAGAAGAACTACGATGAGATGAAAGCGATCATCCGGGAAGAGATCGAATATAAAGGCGTATCTGTTTTGATCCCCCGTCGTGAATGTATCCAGACATTAACAAGAAAGAAAAAAGCAAGCAAGAAATGAAAGCAGACATCATATTATCCGGTGTGGGAGGACAGGGTATCCTCTCCATCGCTGCCGTTATCGGAGAAGCCGCATTAAAGGAAGGTTTGTACATGAAGCAAGCCGAAGTTCACGGAATGAGCCAGCGTGGAGGTGACGTGCAGTCGAACCTCCGCCTGTCCGACCAGCCGATTGCGTCTGACCTGATCCCGCTGGGGCAGGCTGACCTGATCATCTCGCTCGAACCGATGGAAGCGCTCCGCTACCTGCCTTATCTGAAGAAGGACGGGTGGTTGGTAACCAATTCGCAGCCGTTCATCAATATCCCCAACTATCCGGAGGTGGAAAAAGTGAACGAAGAACTGGGGAAACTGCCGCACAAGGTCGTGCTGGATGTAGAAGCTATCGCCAAAGAGGTGGGGTCCGTTCGTGCGGCCAATATCGTGATGCTGGGAGCTGCCGCCCCTTTTATTGGTATCGAATATGATAAGATTGCCGATGGTATTCGCCGCATCTTCGGACGCAAAGGTGAAGAAATCGTAGAAATGAACCTTAAGGCTCTGAAAGCTGGCTACGATGTAGCGCAGAGCATGCAAAAGTAATAAAATGAGAAAGTGTGTATTCCTTGCCTTTTTTGCTCTCTTAGCCCTTGTTGTAAGAGCGCAGGATGAGAGTGGCGATCTTGTAAAAGAAGGACAGCAGATGCCGGCTTTTACGATTGTGAACGACAATGGTACGCAGGTGCCTTCTTCTTCTTTGAAGGGGAAAGTGATCTTGGTGAATTTTTTTGCAACCTGGTGTCCTCCCTGTCAGAAGGAGCTTGCAGAGGTACAAAAGACGCTCTGGCCGAAGTATAAGGATAACAAGGATTTCGCCTTGTTGGTGATCGGACGTGAGCATACGGACGCTGAATTGCAGAAGTATAACGAAAAGAAAGGGTTCACCTTTCCCCTCTATCCAGATAAGAACCGGGCTATCTATGGCGCATTTGCCAAAAATCTGATCCCGCGCAGCTATCTGGTTGACAAGACCGGTAAAGTGGTATATGCGACCAAAGGCTATAGCGACGAGGAATTTGCCGAACTGATGAAAAAGATTGAAGCAGCTTTAAAATAAGGAATATGGAATATAAGAATATACATATCATTTATTTCTCTCCGACGCATACTTCGGCCAAGACTGCTTATGCGATTGCGGAAGGACTGAGTGGCGACGTCCTGCTGGAGTCGGACATTACTTATGATGCTCCGGCGGAAGAACTTGAGATCCATGATGATGAACTGACCATCGTGGCCGCCCCCGTCTATGGCGGGGCGTGTAGCCGAGACGGCGATGGAGCGCCTCCGTGCTTTCCACGCCCACCAAGCTCCGGTCGTTCCGGTCGTGGTTTACGGTAACCGTGATTACGAGGATGCGTTGAAGGAATTGTCCGACACGTTAGTAGATGCTGGTTTTGTCCCTGTTTCGGCAGGTGCTTTCGTGGGAGAGCACTCTTTCAGCCGTAAGGATATGCCTATCGCCGCCGGGCGTCCCGATGAGGCTGATCATGAAACTGCTGTCAGTTTCGGACGTGCCATCAAGGAGAAACTCGAAAAGGTGGACGAACTTTCCTGTCTGAAGCCGTTGGAGATGAAAGGAAATTTCCCCTACAAGGTGAAAGGTCCTTCCACGCCGCAGGCTCCTGTGACGGATGAGGACTTGTGTACGCAATGCGAATATTGCATTGATGTATGCCCTGTATCGGCTATTTCGATTGTCGACGACCGTATGTTCAGTGATCCGGCGACTTGTATCAAGTGTTGTGCGTGTGTGAAGGAATGTCCCGAAGGTGCCCGCACGTTCGATACTCCTTATACAGCGATGCTGCATAAGAACTTTAGTGCTCGCCGCGAACCGGAGTTGTTTATTTGATTTTCTAAAATATCAGTTAATAGCCGATTCCACGGAGATTCAGTTTCTGAACCGAGGGATCGGCTTTTGCCTCTATCCTTATTTGTTTAATATCTAATACCAATGTATCGAATGAAGACACGTGTACTGATTTTTCTTTTTATGCTTTGTAGTCTGTCGCTTGGCGCCCAGATCCGTTTGGAAGGTTACCGGCAAGCCGACATCAATCCCGAACTTCTTACCGGACGCTGGAAAGCACGCTGGATTTCCATGCCAGGAGAACCTGCCAATGTGTATGGCGTCTACCATATGCGCAAGACGTTCGAACTGGGTGAAGTCCCATCCCGCTTTATTGTTCATGTGACGGCTGACAACCGTTACAAGCTTTATCTGAATGGACGTTTCGTCTCGCTTGGGCCGGCACGTGGGGATATCTATAACTGGAATTTTGAAACGGTTGATCTGGCTCCTTACCTGAAAAGGGGAAAAAATGTGCTGGCGGCCGTGGTTTGGAATTATGCTGAACAGAAGCCGGTTGCACAAATCAGTTTTAATCAGACCGGATTTCTCCTGCAAGGGAATACGGAGATTGAGGCTGTGGTCAATACGGATGCTTCCTGGTTGTGCATGAAAAACGAAGCCTATGCTCCTTGGCATAAGCCTGTCTTGGGTTATTATGTGGCAGGGCCTGGTGAACTTCTTTCTGCATCGAAGTATCCTTGGGGGTGGGAACAGTCTGCTTATGATGATAGCAAGTGGTTGCCTGCCCGCACGGGAATCGAGGGAGGAGTGAAGGGATCGCGCGACTATCCCGGACGCTTGCTTGTGCCTTGTCCGATTCCCCCGATGGATTTGCAGTCCGAGCGTTTTGAGGCTGTGCGTATCTCCGAAGGAGTGAAGGTGCCTGATGGATTCTTGAAAACAGAAACATCGCTGACGGTTCCTGCGAATAGTAAGGTGCATCTCCTGCTTGATAATGGAAAGCTGACAACGGGTTATCTTTCCCTTTTGTTCAGTCGCGGCAAGAATGCCGAAATTGCGATTGCCTATGCCGAAGCTCTTTATGAAGATAAGGAGAAGGGTACGACTAAATCTTACTCGCTTCCGGCAAAAGGAAACCGTAATGAGGTGGAAGGGAAAAGATTCATAGGATATGAAGATAAAGTGATTGCTGACGGAGGCGAAGGGCGCGATTTTACCACCCTTTGGTGGCGTACGTGGCGGTATGTGGATCTGACGATCTCGACTGCTGACGAACCGCTTGTGCTGGAAGATGTCTATGGTACGTTCTCTGCTTATCCTTTCCGAAGCGAGATCGCTTTTTCTGCACCCGGACATGATGAGTTGAATAAGATGCTCGATATAGGCTGGCACACGGCACGCCTTTGTGCGAACGAGACTTATATGGATTGCCCTTATTACGAGCAGTTGCAGTATTTCGGTGATACCCGCATTCAGGCAATGATTACCTTATATAATACGCATGATGCTTATATGGTGAAGAACGCAATCGAGCAGGGGCGGCAGTCGATTGTGGCAGACGGGATCACGATGAGCCGCTACCCGTCGAGCCTGCATCAGTTCATTTCTTCCTTCTCGCTTTGGTGGATTTGTATGGGGCATGACTACTGGATGTACCGTGGAGATGAGGCTTATATGAAGACTTTGCTACCTGCTTATCGCGGGGTACTTTCCTGGTACGAGCAGTGGTTGAAGCCGGATCATAGCCTGGGGTATGTGCCGCATTGGTTCTTTGCCGACTGGGCTGCTGGTTTTCAGTCTGGCGAACCTGTGCGTGAAAAGGAAGGCAACTCTGCTTTTCAGGACTTGATGTATATCTTAACGCTTGAATCGGCTGCCGGGATGGAACGGGCTTTCGGTATCCCGTCGATGGCGGATCATTATATGCAGATTGCTTCTGCGATCCGGGGGACGATCCGGACGAAATATTGGGACGCTGCCCGTGGGTTGTTTGCCGATACTTACGATCACCGCAGTTTCTCGCAGCATGTCAACTCATTGGCTATACTGGCTGGTATCGTGGCGGGCGAGGAAGCCATGGAGGTGATGGAGCGTACATTGAACGATCCGTCGCTGATACAAGCGACAATCTATTTCCGTTATTATGTGCATCAGGCATTGAAGGCTGCCGGGATGGGGGATCGCCTGCTAGACAATATGCAGATTTGGCGAGACCAGATGGCATTGGGACTGACAACTTGGGCGGAAATGCCTGAACCGACCCGTTCCGATTGCCATGCTTGGGGAGCCAGCCCGAACATTGAGTTTTTCCGTATTTTGTTAGGCATAGATAGTAATGCGCCGGGTTTCAAATCTGTCCGTATCGCTCCGTCATTGGGCAACCTGAAAGAGGTGTCAGGTACGATGCCGCACCCGGCAGGTAGCGTGACTGCTTCCTACAAGCTCGATAAAAAAGGTAAGCTGACGGCACGTCTTGTATTACCAGCGGGTACGAACGGTGTATTCCTCTGGAAAGGAAAAGAATACCAACTTAAATCCGGTGAACAGGTCTTGAAGGTAGAATAGGTTAGCGGAATAAGAATGCTATTATGGAAAAGGAGGATGAATATGTAAGAGCCTTGAGTGAAGGAGACTCGAAGGCGTTCGAAATGTTGTTTTTGCGCTATCAGCCTCGGCTGGTAGCCTTCTTTGCCGGCTTTATACACGATGATGAAGTGTCACGCGACATGGCGCAGGATCTCTTTTTCAGTTTGTGGATAAATCGAGAACGACTGTCGGCAGTCCGTTCGTTTTCGTCCTATCTTTACCGGATGGCACGCAATGCGTTGTATAACTACTACGATCATTCGCTCGTCTGTGAGAAATATGATGCCGAACAACTCTTCTGTCCGCTCGTTGTCGAAAATATGGAAGAGTTGCTCTTTGCCCGTGAATTGCAGACTCTTATCAACCTAAAGGTGGAACAGATGCCTCCGCAGCGTCGACAGATCTTCCGTATGAGCCGCGTCGATGGTCTTAGTAACGAGGAAATAGCCGTCAATTTGAACATCAGTAAACGGACAGTTGAAAACCATCTTACCGCTGCCTTGTCCGACCTTCGCCACATGTTGAAAATGGCGTTGTTGCTTTTTTATTGAATTTTTTTCAGTTTTGACTGTGTGTATGTCCTCCTTTTGCTTTCTTCCTATATAAAAGCAAGGTTCTATGGAGACACGACAAGTACAAGACATCATCCGGTCATTTTTCGGGAAACATTTCTCGAAGGAGACGCAACTCCGTTTCCGTTATTGGTTTTGTTCGGCTGATGCCAGGGACGAGAAGGAAGTTGCTGTACGGGAAATTTGGGAGCAAACGTCTGCTTTGATCACCGAACGTACCTGGGAGGAGCTCTCCGATATGCAGGAACGGATCGCACGTGAGCAGTTTAAAGCGGTTCACCGTCCGCTTTTCTCTCGCTGGGGAAAGTTTGCGGCTGCTGTAGCCTTGATAGTCGCTACGTCCGTCGTCACACTGTTGGTCAGCCGCCCTTCCGTGCAGGTGGTGTCTCCCAAGCTGGTCGAGTTTTATGTTCCCTATGGTGATTGCCGCCAGGTGACGCTTGCTGATGGTTCGACCGTCTGGGTGAATGCCGGCTCTTTGCTTATCTATCCGTCTGAGTTCACTGCTGACTCCCGCACGGTCTACTTGAGTGGTGAAGCTCGCTTTCAGGTGGCTAAGAATCTGGACAGACCGTTTATTGTCGGTACGAATCGTTTGGATATTCAGGCTTTGGGTACTGTATTTAGTGTTCGTGCTTATCCCAACTCTCAAACTACCAGCACTACCCTTGAAGAGGGCTGTATACAAGTAGAAGTAAAATCGGACCATCGGCAATCATCCATCCTAAAACCTAGCGAACAACTTGTTTACCACCATTGTACACACAAGATTCAGATCAATCATGTGGATGCCAAACAAATGTCTGCTTGGAAAGATGGCTACCTGATCTTTGAAAATGCATCCTTCGAGCAATTAGTAACTGCCTTGGAACGAAAATATAATGTCACTATTAACTACGACGCCAATAAGTACAACGGCCGTTCTTATTATGTTAAGTTCAATCCGAACGAGTCGGTAGAAGATGCACTTATTGTGTTAAGTCGTCTGATAGATGGCTTCAAATATACAATGTCAAGTCAAACAATCATTATTAATTAAAGAAGGGAGGATATGGATATATAAAAAAGAAATACGGGGAGACAGACCTTGCAAATCACCTCCCCGTATTTTGAAATCACAGAATACCATCAATAAAAATCAATAAACAATTTAATAATAGTATTCATTTATATTAAACATACAAAAGTATGAAAATAACCTATCTAATGCAATCGGAAAGAAAAAAATCTTTTCATGTAATACAGATTGTGTTTGCCTTGTTTCTTTTTGTATCTCTGGCAAATGCACAAAATCAGAAAGTACAATTGAGCGGAGCGAATCTGACGTTGAAAGCTGCTTTCAAACAAATTGAACAACAAACCAAGATGTCTGTTGATTACGATGCGGAAGTGATCAACACCTTCTGCCAAGTTCCTACTGTAACAAAAACATTGACAGTTAAAGAACTTTTGAAGCAGTTGCTTCGGAATACAGGATATACTTATACGTTTGAAGGGTCGCATATTCTGATTAAAGTCCAGCAACAGGAAGGTAAGAAAAAGAAGGTAACCGGGACTATTACGGATGAAACCGGATTATCGGTGATTGGTGCGAATGTTGTGGAAAAGGGGACGACTAATGGTGTCATAACCGACTTGAACGGGAATTTTGCGATCGAAGTCGCAGATAATGCGATATTGAAAATTTCGTATGTTGGGTATAGTACCAGTGAAATGCGTGTCGGAAACCGGACACATCTGGTTGTTCAGATAAAAGAGGATACGGAGCTTCTGGACGAAGTAGTTGTGATTGGCTATGGTGTGGTAAAGAAAAGTGACCTGACAGGTTCGGTCAGTTCCGTAAAATCTGAAGAAGTTAACGCTTATCCTTCTGCTAATCTACTACAGGCCATTTCTGGCAAAACATCCGGTATGGAGATCAAGCAGAATACTGGTGCACCGGGGGGAAGTATCAGCGTGAGGATCCGTGGTGCAAATTCTGTTCAGGGTAGCAACGAACCGTTGTATGTGGTTGATGGTTTTCCTATTTCCGGTAGCCCGACTAATCTGAATAATTCGGATATAGAAAGTATTGAAATCTTGAAAGATGCATCAGCTACGGCTATTTATGGTTCAAGAGGTGCGAACGGGGTAGTGATGATTACGACGAAACAGGGTAAGACTGGTAAAACCCGGGTGGAACTGGATGCTAGTTATACTACGCAGTCTCTCGTAAAAAAACTGGATCTGATGAATGCAACAGAGTATGCACAATTCTATAACATGCAGCAGTTGAATGATACGGGGAAAGAATATTTTACAGCTGATCAGATCGCAGGATTCGGAGAAGGATATGACTGGCAAGATCTGATATTTCGGAATGCTCCGATTTTAAGGACTAATTTGTCGATAACCGGTGGTAATGAGAAAACCCAGTTTATGTTGGGTGGAAGTGTGTATATGCAGGATGGTATTATAAAAGGCAGTGATTATGATCGTTATTCGTTGCAGGCAAAAATAAACCATAAGGTAAATAAATATTTTGCGGTCAATTTCTCCAGCTCTTTAACCAGGGTAGAAACGGACCGTAAGGACAGTGGCGGTGGTGCAAGAGGTAGTTCTATGATCTCGTCTGCTATCTCGGCTCCTCCGACACTTACTCCTTATAACGAAGATGGTAGCTACCGAGTTTTGGCTACTGAATATCCTTTTGTTGCTACGGACATAATTAATCCGGTTAATTTTATTAATGAGCAGAGTAATCATGTCCGGAAGAACAGTGTTCTGGCTAATGTTTCTTTTATCATTACTCCAATTTCAGATTTGACGATTAAAATTATGGGAGGTATTCAGAATAATGACGAACTTACTTCCGGATACAAGAGCCTCCAGTTTTTATATTCTTCTGGAAATGCGAGTTTGAAAGCAGCCCAATTTACTAGTTTGTTGAGTGAGAACACGGTGAACTATAGTAAGAGAATCGGGAAACATTCATTTTCTGTATTAGGCGGTTTTACTTATCAGAATTTTCTTGATACGAATGTTTCAGGTTCCGGTACAGGTTTTTTGAATGATGTTTTTGATGTATATAGCTTGCAGTCGGCATCTATTCCTGGGATTCCTTCTTCTTTCTATGCAAAGTCTGTCCTGTTGTCTTATCTGGCTCGGGTAAACTATAGCTTCAATGATAAATATCTGTTAACTGCCAGTATTCGTAGAGATGGTTCTTCCCGGTTTAGTGATGGAAATAAATGGGGTAATTTTCCGTCTGCAGCCTTTGCTTGGAGAGTTTCAAACGAAGATTTCCTGAAAGATGTCAAGGCTTTGTCTAACTTGAAAGTTCGTGCAAGTTGGGGAAAAACTGGTAGTCAGGCTATCGCTGCTTATGCAACCTTAAATACCCTTTCAAATGGTAAGGTGATTTTTGATGATGTCCTTTACAACACTTTTGCGCCGGGAACACGTTTGCCGGGGGATTTGAAGTGGGAAACCACCGAACAATACGATTTTGGTGTGGATATCGGTTTGTGGAACCGTTTGAATATAACATTGGATGGTTACGTGAAAAATACGAGTGATTTGCTTAATACGGTTATTTTACCAAGTTCTTCCGGTTATACCAGTACAATAAGGAATGTGGGAAAAGTCCAGAATAAAGGTTTTGAGGCTTCTGTAGATGCCCGGATTCTGACGGGAGAGGTCAAATGGAATGTCAATGCAAATATCTCCTTTAACCGGAATAAGGTAAAGAAATTGAACGGAGGAGAGGATATTTATGGCGGAAGCGTAAATGCCGTTGTGATTAGTGATGAAACGAATATTTTGCGGGAAGGGTACCCGATCGGACAGTTCTATGGTTATCTTGAAGATGGATATGACAGTGAAGGACGGATTGTCTTTAAAGATTTGGATGGAGATAATGTGATTACTAAAAATGATAAAACATTCATTGGTGATCCGAATCCTGACTTTATTTATGGATTCACGACGGATGTCAGCTACAAAGGCTTTGAACTGAGTTTATTCTTCCAGGGGAGTCAGGGTAATGACTTGTTTAATGCCAGTGCTATATCCAATACGATCGATTATGGTTTCGGGCTGAATATGCCGAAAGAAGTTTTTTACAATCACTGGACTCCGGAAAATGTGAATGCTAAGTATCCGGCAATCAGCTATAATACGACGGTAAAGGTCTCTGACCGTTTTATTGAAAATGGCTCGTTCCTGCGCTTGCGGAATATCCAGCTTACATATAATGTGCCTGTAAAGAAGTTGCATTGGAAATGGATTAATGACATTCAGGTTTATGCCAGCGGGCAAAATCTTTTGACATTTACGAAATATTCCTGGTGGGATCCGGAAGTTAATTCATTCGGAGGGTCATCTTCCACATCACAGGGGATAGATTTTAATAGTTATCCTTCTTCGAAATCATACACTTTTGGTGTAAGATTTGGGTTTTAATTAATAAAGAACGATTAAAAGATAGTTAAAGAATGAAAGTAAGTATAATACATAAATTCATAAATCCATGTAGTTGGATATTGTTATCATTTGCTCTGTTTCTTTCCTGTAGTGACGAATTGATCGAACATCCGAAAGCAATGGTTGTCGAGAATTTCTATAAAACTCCGGAAGAGGTGGAAAGTGCCACGAATGCGATTTATAATCAATTGAGAACGACCACTCAAATGTCGGTGTATGAAGCGACACTGGAGTGTCTTTCTGATTTTGTATATGGACGTGGAAGCTGGGCACAAATCGGCGAGTATAAGAAGTTAAATGATACGAATATAACGAGGGTTTCCGGCATATGGAAGAGTTTCTTTATCAGTATACGTTGTGCAAATCTTGTGATCAAGAATTCTCCGAAAGGGAATCCGGATATAGATGTTTTTGTTGCAGAGGCAAAATTCATGCGGGCATTCGTCTATTTTCATTTGGTTCGTAATTGGGGAGGAGTACCTTTGCGCACGGAAGAGAATATGTCTGAAATAGATGTGTCCAGGGCTTCCGAAGGTGAGGTTTATGCTTTTATCATAAATGATTTACTTGAAGCGGAAAAAGTTTTACCAGAAAAGAGAAATATGAGTGGACGTCCTTCTAAATGGGCGGCAAAGACATTGTTAGCGGATGTCTATTTACAGTTAGGTGAATATTCTAAATCACGTGTGAAAGCTGAGGAGGTTGTAAAGAGTGGTGCTTTTTCTTTGGTTCCGGTTACATCGAAAGAGGATTTTCAAGAAAATGTGTTTGGGCCTTCTGTCATAACTTCCAGTGAAGAAATATTTTATTTGAAGTATTCTAATATCGTCTCAGGTCAAGGCAACTATATGTTGTGGATTCTGAATCATTTTGAAACGGGTGGTTTTCCGTTTGGAGGAGCTTATGCAATATATGGTGATTTGACAAATCCTGTTTATAAAGAATGGGATGATAGGGATTTGAGGAAGCAGCTTTGGAGTCCAGTAGAGTTTGGTTTAGGTGCAAACACTTTGGTCTGCACGAAGTTCGTTGATAAAAATGCAATTAGTAAGGCTGGAGGAGCTAATGACGACCCTGTTTACGGATATTCGGATTTATTATTGATCTATGCGGAGGCCTTGGTGATGGAAACCGGGAAAGTTACGGTCGAGGCTTTGGAGGCAGTCAATCAGATTAGGCGTAGGGCTTATGGGCAGGATGCGATGGCTACTTCTGAATTTGATTACAAGCAGTCGGATTGCCCATCTTCGAGTGTCTTATTAGATCTGATAATGAAGGAACGTGGATATGAATTTCAAGTGGAAGGTAAACGTTGGTTGGAACTTAAAAGAACGGGTAAAGCTATAGAAATCATAAAGGCATCGAAGGGGTTGGATGTCTCTGATATAAGTTTCTTATGGCCTATCCCGATAGATGAGATTAATTATAATGGAGCTTTGGATCCTAAAACTGGCCAAAATCCAGGTTATTAAAATAGGTGTAAGTATATGGATAGACGAACAATGATTAGGTCGCTGGGGATAATTCCGGCGACTGGCCTAATTACAACATTAAAAGCTGAAAAGGTCGATGAGAGGATCGATTTCCCTCAGATAGAGACTGATATATTGGTTGTTGGAGGAGGAACCGCAGGTACTATTGCCGCAATCCAAGCCGGTAGGGCTGGTTCTAAAACTATCTTATTGGAAAGTGGCAGCCAGCTTGGTGGAACTATGACGACTGGAGGGGTCTGTTTCCCTGGATTATTTTATGCTTGGGGCAAACAGATCATCGGGGGGATAGGTTGGGAACTTGTCACCGAGACTGTAAGAATGAACGGAGATGTACTACCTGACTTTAATAAGCCTTTTGGGAGAAATCACCCTAAACATCAGATTTTGTTGAATGCTCCTTTATTTGCAATGTTAGCGGAAGAAAAATGTATCAAGGCCGGAGTTTCCATCCGATATTATGAAACTCCGGTAAATGTAACGGCTCTCAAGTCAGGGTGGAATGTTGAGGTTTTGGGAAAAGGGACTCATATTGCTATAAACTGTAAACAAATAATTGATGCAACAGGGAATGCTTCTGTTGCTGCTTTGGCTGGATATAGACGTTTAAAGGAAGAGGAAGTACAACCTGGCTCTTTGATCTTTGAGCTGGAAGGGTATGATTTGTCTTCTTTGGATTTTTCAGATCTTTCAAATAAATTTGACGATGCTCTAAAAAGAGGGGTGTTATTAAAGACTGATGCATATGCAGGAGTAAGAGGATTGCTGACGGCTAAAGGAGGCTTGGCTACACAACATGTATTGAATGCAGATTCTTCAACTTCGGAGTTGCATACACGGGCCAATATCGAAGGGCGTACTTCCTTGTTGAGGGTTCTTCGTTTTGTATGTACTTTGCCGGGATGTAGAAATGCACGAATAAAAAAAATGCAAACAGAAACGGCGATTCGTGAAACTTATCGGATTGATGGCTTATACCAAATTTCTCATCAGGATTATGTAGAAGGAAAAATTTTGGATGATTCTCTTTCCTATTCTTATTATCCTATAGATTTACATGTTACACATGGTGTTTCACCAAAGCATTTGGCTGAAGGAGTAGTTGCTACTGTTCCTTTGCGTGCTTTAATACCAAAAGGTAGCCGCAATTTTTTGGTTGCAGGCCGCTGTGTTAGTAGTGATCGGTTAGCCAATTCAGCTTTGCGTGTGCAAGCCTCTTGCATGGGAATGGGGCAGGCAGCAGGAGCTGCAGCAGTTTTGGCTTGTTCAGAAAGAAAATCTCCTGCAGATTTATCTATTGAGGAACTAAAAAAATTAATTCGGAAATATGGAGGTATTGTCCCTTAAACTTATCGGATGCTGTTTTCTAAAGTATCTCCCTTATTGTATAAAATAATCCTGAAAACAGAAAAAAACTCAAATCAAGTTGTATTTGGTCTATTATTTTCAGGTTAAAAAAACGATTTATTCCATAAAGATGCACAGATAATTTCTATGATGACCGTCTTCATTGCGGTGAAGTCCGATTTTGTGTATGACGAGTTCGGTACTTCATGATGATGAAGACGGTCGTTGTAGCTATGAGGACGGTCGTCGTCGTCATGAGAACGGTCATCGTAGAAATGAAGTGCCCGGCTTCTCAAAAATAGCCCTTATTTTCTTGCCTGTTTCCGTATGGCTCCCCGGCTTAGGTTCCAATATTCGATTCTCCGAGAGTTAAGGTTTGTCGGTATGTTGTAATATGGGGGAGGACTTCTTGACAAAATGTATGTTTTTGAGGTGAGGTAGGCGGTTCTTTTACTCGTATGTCACAAAAAGCAGAATTTTAACGAAGAAAAGTCAATTTAAAATCATCCGTTTTGAGGATCAAAATAGAAAAAACATCGGGTTATTGTAAAAAATGCTGTATCATTTCTCGCATATGCGTACCATATAATATTCCTTCCTTTGAGAGAAAAAAAGATATAAAAAACTTTCCCAAACATTTGCATAAAAGAAATCTTCGTTCTACTTTTGCACCCGCATTCGA
>ENA-ORNB01001188-ORNB01001188.1-human-gut-metagenome-genome-assembly--contig:-NODE-1188-length-20117-cov-3.020885_pt1 | contig 20117 bp, 10 predicted proteins | sample MGYA00242112_ERZ509016 | MGnify/ENA primary metagenome ERZ509016 (study PRJEB26280, sample SAMEA2338705) | human gut metagenome | biome: human gut; feature: human-associated habitat; material: faeces...
CTGTTGACCGGATGTGACGCGGACTCCCTACGAATCATTAACGAACAGGCACGGGAGGTCAGCCTCCGGCATTTCGGAAACCGGATTTATATCCGTGGACTGATTGAAATAAGTAATTGCTGCCGGAACAACTGCTATTACTGCGGCATCCGGAAAGGTAATCCGCACGTAGCACGTTACCGGCTGAGTCCGGAAAGTATTCTGGATTGCTGCAAACAAGGATACGCACTGGGATTCCGGACTTTTGTCCTGCAAGGGGGAGAAGATCCTGCACTGACGGACGACCGCATAGAGACAATCGTTGCCGCCATACGGCGGCATTATCCGGACTGTGCCATTACGCTATCACTCGGCGAAAAGTCACGCGAAGCGTATGAACGTTTCTTTCACGCTGGAGCCAATCGCTACCTGTTACGGCACGAAACTTACGACGCGACGCATTACAGCCAACTGCACCCTGCCGGAATGTCCGGCAAGCAACGCCTGCAATGCCTGCAAAACTTAAAAGAAACAGGGTATCAAACCGGAACGGGAATTATGGTCGGTAGTCCGGGACAGACTGTAGAACATCTGATTCAAGACATTCTGTTTATCGAAAAACTCCGTCCTGAAATGATCGGCATCGGTCCTTTTCTGCCTCATCAGGATACGCCTTTTGCCCGATATTCCAGCGGAACGCTCGAACAGACACTGCTCTTATTGTCTATCTTCCGCCTGATGCACCCATCGGCACTGATTCCATCGACAACAGCTCTGGCTACACTGACTCCCGACGGACGGGAACGGGGGATATTGGCAGGAGCAAATGTAGTCATGCCCAATCTGTCGCCACAGAAGGAACGGAAAAAGTATACCTTATATAATAACAAAGCCTCCCTCGGAGCTGAATCGGCAGAAGGAATCAGGATATTGCAACAACAATTACATAACATCGGCTACGAGATTTCTTTCTCCAGAGGAGATTTTAAAACGGTTGACAGTTAGAAGTCAGTTAGTTGGAACTTAGAAGTTTAGAATAGATTATGACATACAAAGTAGATTCACCTGAAGCAGAAGAATTCATCCACCATGAAGAAATTCTGGAAACACTGGAATATGCACGGACCAACAAAGACAATCGTGCACTGATTGAACAACTGATTGAAAAAGCTGCTCTATGTAAAGGACTGACACATCGGGAAGCAGCCGTCCTATTGGAATGTGACCAGCCCGATCTGATAGAACACATCTTTCATCTCGCCAAAGAAATCAAACAAAAGTTTTACGGCAACCGTATCGTAATGTTTGCACCGCTGTACCTCTCGAACTATTGCGTCAACGGCTGTACCTACTGCCCGTATCATGCCAAGAACAAAACGATTGCCCGCAAGAAACTGACACAAGAAGAGATCCGTCAGGAAGTGATTGCCTTACAGGATATGGGGCACAAGCGCCTGGCACTCGAAGCAGGAGAACATCCCACCCTGAATCCGATAGAATATATTCTGGAATCTATCCGGACGATTTACGGTATCAAACATAAAAACGGGGCTATCCGCCGGGTGAACGTAAATATTGCAGCCACTACGGTAGAAAACTACCGCCGGTTGAAAGAGGCAGGTATCGGCACTTATATCTTGTTTCAGGAGACTTATCATAAAGAAAACTACGAAGCCCTCCACTCCACCGGACCGAAAAGCAACTATGCCTACCACACGGAAGCCATGGACCGTGCTATGGAAGGGGGTATTGACGATGTAGGGGTAGGCGTTCTCTTCGGACTGAATACATACCGTTATGACTTTACCGGACTGCTGATGCACGCCGAACATCTGGAAGCCAGATTCGGCGTAGGTCCGCATACGATCAGCGTTCCGCGCATCTGCTCGGCAGATGATATTGATGCAGGGGATTTCCCCAATGCTATCTCGGACGAGATATTCAGCAAGATTGTAGCCGTTATCCGGATAGCCGTTCCATATACCGGAATGATTATTTCGACCCGCGAATCACAGGAGTCACGCAAGAAGGTCCTCGAACTGGGCATTTCACAAATCAGCGGCGGTTCGCGTACCAGTGTCGGAGGGTATGCGGAAAGAGAACTGCCGGAGAACAATTCCGCACAGTTTGATGTCAGTGACACACGGACACTGGACGAGGTTGTCAACTGGCTGCTCGATCTCGGGCATATCCCCAGCTTCTGTACTGCCTGTTACCGCGAAGGAAGAACGGGCGACCGTTTCATGTCGCTCGTCAAATCCGGACAGATAGCAAACTGCTGTGCCCCGAATGCCTTAATGACACTGAAAGAGTATCTGGAAGATTATGCCTCCGAAGACACCCGGAAAAAAGGGCTGAAACTGATTGAAAAGGAAACGGAACATATTCCGAATCCCAAAATCAGAGAAATCGCCATACGTAACTTAAAAGCAATCGCCGAAGGCAAAAGAGATTTTCGATTATGAGTTTAACAGATACCCCTAACGCCAACAGGCTTCACATAGCTCTTTTCGGCAGACGAAACAGTGGCAAGTCTTCTCTTATCAACGCTTTGACAGGACAGGACACTGCGCTCGTCTCGGATACTCCGGGAACAACCACCGACCCGGTAGCGAAAGCCATGGAAATTCATGGGATCGGACCGTGCCTGTTTATCGATACACCGGGATTCGACGATGAAGGCGAACTTGGGCGAATGCGTATTGAACGCACATGGAAAGCGGTAGAGAAAACAGATATGGCTATCTTATTTTGTGGAGGCGATACGTCTGCCGGGCTTTCAAAGGAGACAAAGGAGCCCGATTTTACAGAAGAACTTTACTGGCTGGAACAGTTAAAGGCTAAAGGGATTCCGACGATTCTGCTGATAAACAAAACAGATATACGGAAAGATTCACAGGCGTTGGCTATCAAAGTCAGAGAAAGTTTCGGAGATACTCCTGTCCTAATCAGTGCAAAAGAGAAAACAGGGATCGAACAGATCCGCCGGACTATACTGGAAAAACTCCCTCCGGATTTCGGCCAGCAAAGTATCACCGGAACGTTAGTCGCAGAGAATGACCTCGTACTTCTCGTAATGCCACAGGACATACAGGCTCCCAAAGGCCGGCTCATCCTGCCGCAAGTACAGACGATTCGTGAATTGCTGGACAAGAAATGTCTGATTGCCACCTGTACCACCGACAAGTTGCCGGAAACATTACACGCCTTTGCTCATCCTCCCAAATTGATTATTACGGATTCGCAGGTTTTCAAAACAGTCTACGAGCAAAAACCGGAAGAGAGCAAACTTACGTCCTTTTCTGTGCTTTTCGCCGGATATAAGGGAGATATTCATTATTATGTGAGAAGTGCGGCCGCTATCGAGATGCTGACCGAATCATCACGTGTGCTAATAGCCGAAGCCTGTACCCATGCCCCTCTTTCCGAGGATATCGGGCGGGTGAAACTTCCCCGCTTACTGAGAAAACGTATCGGTGAGAAACTGCAAATAGACATCGTGGGCGGAACAGACTTTCCACAAGACCTGACACCTTATTCTTTAGTGATTCACTGTGGGGCATGTATGTTCAACCGCAAATATGTACTCAGCCGTATCGAGTTAGCCCGAAAGCAAAATATTCCCATGACAAACTATGGAGTAGCCATTGCTTTCCTCAATGGGATATTAGATCGGATTGAATACTAAAAAAAGAGCTGTTTTGGTTGTATACTAAGAACATTAAGTTTACATTTGCTACCTAATTAATCATATTATTTAATTTAATACACAACACATGAAAAAGAAAGAAGTGGCTTTAGCCATTTTTCTGTTGACCGGACTCACTCTCCAGGCGCAGGAAAGAGTGACACAATACAAAGTCCGCGACGCTATTGAGGTTCGTACACCTATCATGAACGACAGTATCAACCCGAAAGGAGAAAAGCATTCAACCAAGATGTTGCTTAAAACTCCGGTAGTACTCGACCTCCCTGATGCGCCCCTGCAATCACTGACCGTTGACACGGCAGGGTATCTAACATTGGATAAGGCTGACAAAAACAGCAAGATTTATGTACTTAAAACACAGATCAGGGCGGAACGTTTCCTGAAAGGAAAATTGAAAGTTACTTCTCCCGTCCGCTGGGAAGTCTTTATCGACGAAGTTTCCAAGCAGACAAAGGACGCCGCCGAAGATAGTATCAGTTCTGCCTCCTCTCGGGATATAGCTCTTACTCTGGAACCGGAAAGAGATTATGAAATCACAATCAAATTGCTTTCCACCGCAGAAGACAAAGCTGCTCCTACCCTGAAATGCGAGTTTATCAAGGACAATAAATTCAAGGATATCGCCTGCACACTAGATCCGAATGCAAAGAAGCGTTTTTCACTGGATAATACAGTGTACGGCAACCGTGTTATCTCCGTTGCGATCTCTCCGAGTGGAAAATACCTGCTGACCCGTTATTGGAACAACCATGCTGCCAAACGCTCGCGTACATACTGTCAGCTCACGGAACTGAAAACCGGAAAGGTTCTTTTGGATAATGCAAGAGACGGTATGCGTTGGATGCCCAAAAGCGACAAACTCTATTATACCGTAACAGCGCTTAGCGGAAATGACGTTATCACGCTCGACCCTGCTACACTGAACGAAGAAACTCTCTTGAAAGGGATTCCCGAACAGAGCTTTACATGGTCGCCCAACGAAGACTTCCTGATCTATTACCCCAGAGAAGAAGGAGAAAAAGAACAAGGTGCTCTCCGCCGTATCGTCAGCCCGGCAGACCGTATTCCCAACACTCGCGGACGAAGCTTCCTGGCTAAATATAACATAGCCAACGGTGTTTCCGAACGGTTGACTTATGGTAACCATAGCACTTACTTACAGGATATTTCTCCCGATGGGAAATTTATGATATATAGTACATCGAAAGAAAACATCACTCAACGTCCGTTCTCTCTGTCTTCTCTCTACCTGGTAGATCTGGAAACGTTGAAGGTTGACACTCTTTTCCACGACGAACGCTTCCTGGGAGGTGCCAGCTATTCACCGGACGGCAAGCAGTTATTGCTTACAGCAAGTCCCGAGGCCTTCGGCGGAATCGGAAAGAATTGCGGTAATCATCCTATTGCCAATGATTTCGACACACAGGCATTTATCATGGACCTGGCTACCCGCAAGATACAGCCGATTACTAAAGACTTCAACCCGACTGTCAGCCCTCTGCAATGGAATCGCGGGGACGGATGTATTTATTTCAATACGGACGATGGCGACTGCAAGAACATCTATCGCTACTCGCCCAAAAACAACAGTTTTGAGAAGTTGAACCTGGAAACGGATGTTACCAGTGCTTTCACCTTATCGGAATATAATCCGGGAATCGCTGCTTATATCGGTCAATCCGACCATAATGCCGGAGTTGCCTATCTGTATGACATGAAGAAAAAAACTTCCCGGTTACTGGCCGACCCATTGAAGCCAATTCTCGACCAGATAGAATTAGGTAAAACCGAACCGTGGAACTTTACGGCCTCGGACGGAACGATAATCACCGGAAAGATGTGTCTGCCGCCCAACTTCGACCCGAATAAGAAGTATCCGATGCTTGTTTATTACTATGGCGGAACCACTCCTACGACACGTGGCATCAGTAATCCGTATTGTGCCCAACTGTTCGCTTCACGCGACTATGTAGTGTATGTGATTCAGCCTAGCGGTACTATCGGTTTCGGACAGGAATTTTCTGCACGCCACGTCAACGCGTGGGGAAAACGTACTGCTGACGATATTATTGAAGGAACAAAACAGTTCTGCAAGGAACACCCGTTTGTAGACGAAAAACGAATCGGATGTCTCGGTGCTTCCTACGGAGGATTCATGACGCAGTATCTGCAAACTCAAACTGACATCTTTGCCGCTGCCGTGTCTCATGCAGGTATCAGCGATGTGACCAGCTATTGGGGAGAAGGTTACTGGGGCTATTCATACAATGCGATTGCCGCTGCCGACAGCTACCCCTGGAAAAACCCGGATCTGTTTACCAAACAAGGCTCTTTATTCAATGCTGACAAGATCAACACTCCATTGCTATTGTTGCACGGAACCGTAGATACCAATGTACCCATAGGTGAAAGTATACAGCTTTTCAATGCCTTGAAGATATTAGGAAAGACTGTTGAATTCATCACAGTAGACGGTGAGAATCATTTTATTTCAGATTACGACAAGCGTATCAAATGGCACAATTCTATCATGGCATGGTTTGCACGCTGGTTGCAGGATCGCCCGGAATGGTGGAATGAGATGTATCCCGAACGTCATTTGTAACTCCCGGTAAACAGGAGTACTATTCCCAAATAATAAGGTGCCGCTGATCGAATGTCAACGGCACCTTATCTTTTTATAATCAATGTTCTTTTATCTCTTTACAGCAGCAATCAATTCTTCTGCCGAAAGAAGATTCTGTTCTCCTGTCTCCATATTCTTCAGCATAACTTTGCCCTCATTCATCTCGTTTTCACCTACGATAGCGACAAACGGAATATTCTTCGCATTGGCATAGCTCATTTGTTTTTTCATCTTGGAGGCATCCGGGAAGATTTCGGCACGGATACCTGCTGCACGCACTTTTGCCAAAACACCCATAGAGAAAGCCGCTTCCTTTTCACCGAAATTGATGAATAACACTTCTGTTCCGTTCACAGCTTCTTTCGGATAAAGTTCGAGCTGGTTCAACACATCGAAGATACGGTCTGCACCGAAAGAGATACCGACACCGGATACCCCCGACATACCGAATACTCCGGTCAGATTGTCATAGCGTCCACCGCCTGTGATACTGCCGATTTGTACGTCCAACGCCTTCACTTCAAAAATAGCCCCTGTATAGTAGTTCAATCCGCGGGCCAATGTCAGGTCAAGTTCAATTTCATTCTTCAGCCCCATTGTTTCCAATGTATTCAGAATAAACTCACTTTCCTCCACTCCCTTCAATCCTACTTCACTGGCTGACAACACTTCTTTCAATGTACCCAGTTTCTCCGCATTCGTGCCGTTAAGAAGAATAATAGGCTGCAATTTGGCAATAGCCTCATCACTGATCCCTTTCTCTTTCAGTTCGGCATTCACGTTGTCCAGACCGATCTTATCCAGCTTATCTATGGCTACGGTTATATCGACAATCTTATCAGCTTCACCGATAATCTCGGCAATACCGGAAAGAATCTTACGATTATTAATCTTGATGCATACACAAATACCGAAACGGCTGAATACAGTATCAACAATCTGCATCAGTTCTACCTCGTTCAGCAACGAATCACTACCTACCACATCCGCATCACATTGATAAAACTCACGATAACGCCCTTTCTGCGGGCGGTCGGCACGCCATACCGGCTGAATCTGATAGCGTTTGAAAGGGAACGTGATTTCGTCACGGTGCATCACTACATAACGGGCAAAAGGTACAGTCAAGTCATAACGCAATCCTTTCTCACAGAATTTGCTTGCCAACTTTGCTGCATTACGGCTCAACAATTCCTCGTCAGTGATACCGGAAAAATAATCTCCCGAGTTCTGAATCTTAAAAAGAAGTTTGTCGCCTTCATCTCCATACTTTCCCATGAGTGTAGAAAGCATTTCCATAGATGGAGTTTCTATCTGCTGGAAACCATAAAGATGATATACGTCACGAATCGTATTAAATATATAATTACGCTTCGCCATTTCTACCGGCGAGAAGTCACGAGTTCCTTTAGGAATACTTGGTTTTGCTGCCATGATATTGCTGTTTATAATTTTAATTGCGCAAATTTACTGCAAATTTCCGAGCAATGCTTACATATATACGAAAAAATCCTCCATAGTCTTCGGAAAGACTTAGTCTCTTCTACCCATGAAAATCATGATATAGTAAACCAACGTAGCCAATGAACTCAATGCAGCAACTACATAGGTATAAGCAGCAGAACGAAGAGCATCTTCAGCTTGTGCATGATTGTACGAGTTAGTAATGCCGGATGAACTCAACCATACCAATGCACGTTTACTTGCATTGATTTCCACCGGCAACGTGATAAAACTGAACAATGTAGTCATGGCAAACAAAATAATACCTGCCAGCAATAACTGCGGAAACGTGTTCACCAACAAGATACCAACCAGCAATATCCATGTCATAATGGAAGAGGCAAAGTTAACTACCGGAACCAACGCGCTACGCATCTTCAAAGGAGCATACATACGCGCATGCTGCACGGCATGACCACATTCATGAGCCGCTACGGCAGGCGCCGCCATTATACTATCATTTCCATACACATCTTCACTCAGATTCACCGTTTTGTTAGTCGGATTATAGTGATCGGTCAACTGACCCGGCGTATGCGTCACCTGTACATCATAAATTCCATTGTCATGCAACATCTTGATAGCTACATCGCGTCCTGTCATTCCATTTCCTGTAGGAATCTTAGAATACTTTTTGAATTTGCTCTGCAAATTCATTTGTACCAGCCAACTTACTACGGCTATTCCTATAAATAATACCCAATAAGACATATTCATTTCATTTTAATTATTACTCTATATCTCTATAAACAAATTGTTTGCCAAAAATAAGGGGAAACTATCAATGTCAGAATAGTTTCCCCTTGCTTTTATGAAGAATTAGCTAAAAATTAGTCAATTATGCGAATCAGTAATTGGCTCTCTGATTCAAAAATTAAAAATTAACCAATGTAAGTAGAGCAATGGCCAACTTTCCAAAGGTATGTACCAACAGCCCTTTGGTAGCTCTTACTTTAGACGCTTTTTGAATTTCTGTTTTTTCATTCAGCCAGTTGAAAAAGGATTCGATAGGTTGTCTGACTTTTGAAACGGCTTGCGAGAAAAGATCTCTGGAGGCTTTCTCCCTCTGTTGAGTACTTCCGGTTCTCCTTTAATCTCCTTATGCGGAGTTAGTACCTTAACTGGATTGCTTTCATTAAAGAAAGAGAAGTCGCTGTAAATCTTATCTGCAAGAACTGTCTTTCCGGACAGGTATGGCACGCATTCGCTTTTGAATACGGTCAGGTCGTTGTCCGAAGCCGGTGTCAGAGCTATCATCTCCGGGAAGGGTAAGGTTCCCTCCCTACGCTGTCCTACCATATGCAGTTTCATGCCATAGTAGTACATGTTCTTAGTGGAGCAATACCCCTTTGATGTTATCTCCGTTGCCACTTTCCCTTCCCGATTCTTGCCCTTACAGGTTACAATCGGCATGGAATCTACAATGGATATGATGGAATCGCAATCCTTGGGCTTGAATGATTGTATCATGGTTTCCACCAACACTTTAAATGCTTCTGAAAGCATGTTTAGGCGTATACAGAACGTTTGATAAGACGGAAGTTTTGGAAACCATGATGACAGATACTCCTTGGCGAAAGTATGTATCTCCTTGATGCCGAAGTATCTCTGACAGTAACCGCAGAACAGGTAGACGGTAAGAACTTCCTCATCCGTAAATTCGGGATTGGAATTGTTACTGAATCTCTGGCAGTAGAAACACAGAGAAGACTTATAGACATCACAGATATACATATACAAACCTATTAGTTTTAACTTTTTCTCCTTGGGAATCATAATTAGGAAAATGAGTGGTTTTATTCTTCTAATTTACTGATTTTCAAGGAGACTACAAAATAAAACAATGAGATAATTAACTGAATTACAAACTTTTAAATCAAGAATCAGAAGCTGTTTTCAACTACTGATTCGCATAATTAAGGAAAAGAAAGTTTAGTATTAATAGAAAGGAAGTTATCTATTAATAGCCCGCGAATCAATCCTCTATTCATCCTCTGTGAGACTCTGTGTACTCTGTGGTGAAGAAATGGGATTGCATTTTCCATTTACACAAAACACTTTATAGCACCATTTATTCAACTGACAATTCAAACACACGACTTGCATATTCATTACGCAATGATATTTCAACACCATTTTCCATCAAAATCTGTCCGGAAATAACTTTGCCATGCAAAGAACAAGGCTCCTCACCAATCGGAAGATTTAATTCTGTAAAACGATAATTCTTCATTGGATCCAGCCCGGCCATACGAAAGCGAGGAATCTGCTGATTAATAAAATGTACCAATTTGTATCCGAAAAAGACAGCATGTTCTTTCTCCGGAGCCACATACATCAAAGATGCAACCCCTTTATTATCATAAGGAGAAATCAGACGATACAAGTCACCCAATTGTACAATCGGACGTATATGCTTATAAGTCTCTATCGCTTTTTTAGAAAATACCTGCTCTTGTTCTGTCATACTTGATGGCTGCATCTCCATTCCCAAACGTCCCATCATCGCTACATCAAAACGAAATTTCAAAGGCACTCTTCTGCCGGTCTGATGATTAGGAGAAGCACTGACATGCGATGCCATAGCAATTGACGGGAAGAAATAAGAAGTTCCCCATTGCATATAAATACGCTGCAGGGCATCCGTATTATCACTTACCCAAAATTCATCAAATCCTGCCAATACACCATAATTAGCACGCCCGCCACCACTGGCACATGCCTGCATTACCAAGTCAGGATACTTAAGGCGAATACGTTCTACAATCTTCCGAAAACCTCTGTGATAGTCAATGTATAAATGAGATTGCTTCTCTTTTGAAAGATAGGAGGAACCATAGTTTGCCAATGTCATGTTCGCATCCCATTTGATATATGCCAATTCAGGATACTGTGTCATCAGACGATCTACAACTCCAAATACAAAATCCTGTACTTCCGGGTTAGAAAGGTCAAGCACCATCTGCCCGCCTCCACGCCCGTAGGCAATCGATCTATCCGGTTGATGAATAACCCAGTCCGGATGCTTCTCATACAATTCACTTTGCTTGCAGACCATCTCAGGTTCAATCCATATTCCGAATTTGATACCATGCTGCTTTGCAGTATGAAGCAGTCCGTTCACACCATCAGGAAGTTTGTTTTTATCGGTAACCCAATCTCCTAATCCGGCATGATCACCCACACGTGGATATTTCTCTCCGAACCAGCCATCATCCATCACAAAAAGTTCTCCGCCCAATGACGAAATATCATTCATCATTTTCTTCATCTCTGCCTCTCTCACTTTAAAATATACCCCTTCCCAACTGTTCAGCAATATATCCCGCACCTTATTACCGGCATGTATCTGCTCATTACGTGCCCAACGATGAAAATTACGGCTCACTCCGCCCAAACCTTCCCGGCTGAAAGTTACAGCAAGTTTAGGTGTCGCAAACGTTTCACCCGCCTCCAGTTGATATTCCGAAGCCTCTTCATTTATACCAGCAAAGAAACGATGATACCTATTATCATCCGTATCGACACGAAATTTATAATTACCGCCCCAGCACAAAGCGGCTCCTATCACCCGTCCAGAGTTTTCTTTGGGGCATCCATCAAGTGACAGCATAACTTCGGCATGATCATTCAAAGAATTACGCACTCCATCCTTATTCTTTATCACTTTCATTCCAGCTCTCAACGGTTCTGTCGTAACATTGGCTTCCGAAGCCCACGCTCCATGCAAATGAGAGATCCAAACATCTCCCATGCGCAAAGGCAAAAACGCCGAATCAAACCGTTTGAGCACAACCTTCTTTCTCGCATGATTCACCACCTCTGCCCACATTTCAATAACATCACTCTCCATATGTGCTACATAATTCATCCGAACTTCAAAAGGATAAAAACGGTCTTTCAGCACAAGTGTTGTCCGATTGGTTTGCTGCTCTATCCCAGCAACCACTAACTCCAATGACAGACTACCATTGGGATGTTGCACCAACATCGCATTCTCCGAGATGCAATTCCGTCCGAAAACCGGATACGCTGCTACGTTCTCTATCAAACCGGCTGCATACAACTGCGGAATGTGTTCTGAAGAAACTTTCTTCCCAAAATATCCAAATAATAATTCTTTCCCTTCCTCCGCTATCAAAACCAACGAATTGTTACGTGTGGATATAATAACTTCATTCTTTGCCCATACGGACAGGAATCCTGCCATAGCAAAGAAGATCAACAAAATCAGAGACTTCATTTTACCAGTTTTATTCATTATAAATTCAAAGCTTTATTTGTTTCTTTAATCGCACATCCTTATAAGATGTCCCTACATGTATCTCAAAAATTCCGGGTTCGAAGACCCACTCCCTTCTCTTTTCAGAAAAATATTGAAAATCGTCCTTCTCTAACTCAATTATTACTTCTCTTGATTCTCCCGGTTTCAGTTGCACTTTTTCGAATCCTTTCAGTTCTTTCAAAGGGCGTTCTTCTTTTGATTCTTCATCACGTACATATAACTGTGCAATTTCCATCCCCTGACAATTACCTATATTAGAAACTGTAAATGTAACTTTTACCTTTTTCTCTTTCCGATTCACTATTTTCACATCCATACCGGAGTAATGGAAATTCGTATATGACAGTCCAAAGCCGAAAGGAAACAGCGGTTGTATCTGTTTCTTTTCATAACCCCGATAACCAACAAAGATCCCTTCCCGATAGTAGACTTTCCTTTCGTCACGGGTTTCGTCATAGTTGCCATACGCGGGAGAGTCCTCCCAACGCTTTTCAATAGTAAAAGGAAGTTTGGCAGACGGATTTACTTTACCAGAAAGAATCTGTGCCATAGCCCTTCCCCCTTCCTGACCGGGATAAAAAAGATACAAAATGGCAGCCGCTTTATCAATCCACGAATTCATCTGACCTCCTCCTCCTGCGTGTAGGGCCACTACTAAATTCGGATTGACGGACGACAGTTCTTTAATCAGCAACTCTTGTCCATAGGGCAAATCAAAAGGCCGGTCTCTTCCCTCTTTCTCAATAAGTCCGTTTAACCCTCCGCAAAATACGACAATATCGGCACACGAAGCTAACCGCCGGGCTTCAGAAAAGTCCACCTCTCCCTGATAAGCGTATCCTAAATGCACCTCAGTAGGAAGACAGTTGTTATTATAGTACTCTAACTTTATTTTTTTCTTATCTCCTCTCTTTACTGAAACAGCCACATGGCAAGAAGCACAAGAAGGAGCGGTAGAAGCATCATGCAACAACTCGTCGTCAACTGTCAGGCGAAAGCCACCTTGAGCATCCACAAATAACAACAAACTATCTGTTTGTGTCACCTCAATATAACCCTCCCATACAACTGCATAATACTCACCTAAATCCTCAGAAATATCCGGTTTACTTTCCCATAAAAAGTCAACTTGCTTATCCACTCGCTGCAACACAGGTAAGGTACTGTCGGAAATCCTTTTTCCTTTCTTGCCCAACGAGTAGAAACGACTTGTCAATCCCTTTTGTCCGTTCGCTGTCCGAAATTCACTTTTCTGAAACAATAAGGACTGAAATTCTGACGAAATCCCTTCTGCATAAGTAACATTCGCATTCGGAAACTCCTGCCTGATGCCCTCTAACGGTGATACCACATACCAAGGATGAACCCTTGAGCTACCTCCTCCCCCATAACAGATAGGAGAAACTGTATTTTTTACATCATTAATAAGGTTATAACAAGCATTCGGCCCGATAACTGCAATGTTCTTCACTTCATTCGCATTCAAAGGAAGTAGTTTGTCTTTATTCTTCAATAAAACAATGCCTTCCTGAGCCACTTCCAGTGCCATCCGGTTAGCTTTGAGATTAAAAGACGGAATATTTTCTTTCTTTTGAGGACGGTCAAAGAATCCCATTTCCATACAGGAACGATAAATACGCCGCACTTTCTCATTAATGACCTCTTCGCTGATTCTGCCCTCTCGCACCATTGGTATCAGTTTTTCCCGAATCAGCCATTTGTAACTTCCCATTTCCATGTCCAATCCATTCACAACCGCATTTTCCGAATAAGTACAATCCCAGTCGGACATCAGCATTCCCTGAAATCCCCATTCTTTTTTCAAGACATCAATCAAAAAGCTATTTTCAGTACAGTAAATCCCATTCACCGGATTGTATCCCGTCATGACCGCTTTTACTCCGGCTGCCTGAACAGCCGCCTTAAAACGGGGAAAATAAATTTCACGTAATGCACGTTCCGAGACTTCCGTACTTACCCGATAACGGTCAAATTCCTGGTCATTAGCGGCAAAGTGTTTTACTGTAGCAATCACTCCTCCCTCTTGGACAGCCTTTATAAAAGGAACTACCAGTTCTGAAGTCAAAAAAGGATCTTCTCCCATATATTCAAAGTTTCTTGCGCTTTTCGATGCCCGATAAGTATTCACACCAGGACCCAGCATAAAATGAATGCCACGCGACCGCCATTCCTCCGCATAACAACTACCTAATCGCCTAGCCAAGTCCCGATTCCACGATGCAGCCAGTGACAACGTTGCGGGAAAAGCAGTAGCCCTGCCATATTCCCCCCACGAAGCAATGCCTAACGGTCCGTCAGCCATATGAAATGCAGGAATCCCCAAACGTTCACACGGATGCAAATTAAAATTCTTATATCCGGAAAGCAGGTCAATTTTCTCTTCCAATGTCATCCGCCGTATAATATCTTCAACACGCTGCTCAATCGGATTCCCGGCGTCTTGAAAAGGATAGACGGATTGCCCCCATATTGTTTTTCCCCACATTCCAAACAATAAGCAAGCTAGACTTACAAACCATTTATTACACCGCATACCTATCATTTCGTTTGAGCAGGAACAACCTCCGGCAATATATGTTTGGCATAATTCACGTTATCCCGTTTATAAAATTCGGCCAGACTACCTAAACGGTTTAAGAATCCCTGATAGCTCTTCTTCTCCGGCATCATCCATTGCACTTCCGCCAAAGCTGCCATACGCGGAACCATCATATATTCCACATGCTCCGGTGTACCAATATATTCTGTCCAGACATTTGCCTGAGCACCAAGAATATGTTTTTTTTCTTCATCCGCCAGTTCATCTGCCACAGGTTCAAAATTATACACTTTTTCTACCGTTATGCAACTACCCATAGCCATAGGTTCTTGCTCCTTATCGGCAGATTGATAATAATCAAAATAAACATAATCATTCGGGGTCATAATCACATCATGCTTTAGTTTTGCAGCTTCAATACCTCCCTGCATTCCACGCCAAGACATTACCGTTGCATTTGGAGCCACATCCCCTTCCAATATCTCATCCCAACCGATAATCTGACGTCCTCTCTCATTGAGAAACTGTTCGACACGCTTCATGCAATAGCTTTGTAAACGGTCTTCCGACGTATGCTTTTTGTCAGCTTTCAAACCTTCTTTCTTCACCAATGCCTGACACTTGGGACATACAGCCCAACGAGTTCTGGGAGCTTCATCTCCACCGATATGAATATATTTCGCGGGAAAAAGTTCTATCACTTCCGACAACACGCCTTCTAGAAATTCATACGTTTTTTCATTTCCAATACAAAGGACATCCGGAAAAACTCCCCAATGACGTGCCACTTCATAAGGTCCGCCCGTACAGCCTAATTCCGGATAAGCAGCCAATGCCGCCAGCATATGTCCCGGCAAATCTATTTCAGGGATCACCGTAACAAAACGCTCTTGAGCATACTTCACAATATCTCTTATTTCATCCTGAGTATAGAAACCTCCATAAGGTTTACCGTCAAACTCAGTCCGGCTACGCCCGATTCCGGTTTCCTTACGAATAGAACCAATTTCGGTCAGTTTGGGATACTTCTTAATCTCAATTCTCCATCCCTGATCTTCAGTTAAATGCCAGTGGAAATAATTCATATTATGCAAAGCCAGTAGGTCGATATATCTCTTCACAAACTCCACCGAAAAAAAATGGCGTCCTACATCCAACATCATCCCACGATAGCCAAATCGGGGAGCATCTTTAATGGATATAGCCGGTAATATGACATCCGCTCCCGTAGCTATGGCAGGAATCGACTTCCGCAACGTCTGCAAACCATAAAAAATACCATTCGGAGTCCTTCCTTTTACCCTCACCTTTCCTTGAGCAACAGTCAATTCATACCCCTCCGGATGCCCAACTGCGGTATCTGTTTCCAAAAGAATCGCATTCCCATCATTTCCCTCCTCAGCAACTTCAACTGACAGTTGCTTTCCGGTCGATTCCTTTATATAACCGGCAAGAAACTCCGCATTCTTTTTCAATAAAGCATCCCCTTCCGGATAAAGAATGCGTGTATTCTTTTTTATAATAAAAGGGGGTTCGTGTACCACAGTTATCTCCTGAGGCAAAGGAATCACATTTTCATAATCCGCACTCACCTTCTTCGCTGTACTGCACGCACAAAGAGCCACAGCCATTACGCTCATTGCAATCAATCTTTTCATACTATTCTTTTTTAGTTAATATTAGGAGTGTTCCAAATTTTATCTTTCTCACAATTAATGTAAAGAACTTCACTTCCGCACTTCATACGGAAACGTCCCTTCTCCAACCGCCATTTTTTATCATAACCGACAAATGCCAAGTCGCTTCCTTTCAATTTAAATACCACTTTTTTCATTTCTCCCGGCTGAAGTTCTATCTTATCAAAATGACGAAGACGAATCACATCGGGCGTTACACTTGCCACCAAATCACTGGAATACAGCATCACCGTTTCTTTGCCAACTCTCTCACCCGTATTCTTCACATCTACCTCAAATATCAAATCATCGTCGGCAGTAAAGTTTGTACGGTTCACCCTAAAATTGCCATATTCAAATTCCGTATAACTCAATCCATGTCCGAAAGGCCATTGGATATCCATTACCGCATCATAATTATACTCACCCTCCATAGTCCCCATTTTCTCGCATGGTTTATAATCATACGTAGCCAATGAATTGATGAATTTCGGATAGGTAAAAGGCAATCGACCACTAAAATTCCTATCTCCTGAAATCAAATTAGCCAACGCATCTCCTCCATAGTTTCCCGGCAACAAGATATGCACTACCGCCTTTGCCAAAGGCTCTATCTCACGAATAATACGCGGACGTCCCTCATTCAATATCAGGATTATCGGCTTTCCGGTAGTGGCAAGCGCCTTTACCAACTCTATTTGGTTAGAAGAAAGATGCAGATCATTCAGATTTCCCGGAGTCTCACAATAAGTATTTTCTCCGATACAAGCGACAATAACATCCGCCTGATGAGCGGCAGCAACCGCTTTCCCTATTTCCGGTTTATTTTCTTCCCACCAATTATCATGATGGGCAGGAGCATAGGTCACTCCGGGTTCATAAATGATATTATTTGCCCCAAATCTGTTACACAACGCCTCATAAATCGTATGATATGTCTGAGCAAATTCATCCGCGCGCTCACCCTGCCAACTATAAGACCAACCACCGTTAAGACAACGCATAGCATTCGCATTCGGTCCTGCCAGCAAAATCTTCATTCCTTCGCGTAACGGTAAAATGCCTCCGTCATTTTTCAACAAGACTTCTGATTCTTCTGCAGCCTGCAAAGCCACTTTGGCAAATTCTTCACTACCGAACTTCTCATACTGTTGAATATCCCAATAGGGATTTTCAAACAACCCTAACCGGAACTTCAAACGCAGCACACGCCGTACCGCATCGTCGATACGTTCCATAGATACAGCTCCTTCTTCAACCAATTCTTTCAAATCAATACAAAACTGCCATTCGGACGGAACCATTGCCATATCAATACCGGCATTGATAGCCAATCGGACCGCATCTTTCTTACTCACGGCAATATGATCACGAAAATATAGATTATTAATATCATTCCAGTCGGTCACAATCATTCCATCCCAATTCAAATCTTCTTTCAACCATCCTGTCAGCAACTCTTTGTTTGCATGAAACGGCATGCCGTTATTGTTGCCTGAATTAACCATCAACGATAAAGCACCGGCTCGAATAGCAGCCAGAAAAGGAGCAAAATGTTTCTCACGCAAATCAATGTCAGTAATAGAAGAAGGTGTACGATCTTTACCGGAAACAGGTACGCCATAACCCATAAAATGCTTGATGCAAGAGGAAATATGATATTTATCCACCTTATTCGGATTGTCTCCCTGCAATCCACGAACTGCTTGCACAGCCATTTGAGCGTTCACATAAGCGTCTTCTCCAAAACTCTCCCACATACGCGGCCAACGCGGATCACGCCCCAAATCCATGACAGGCGCATACGTCCATGACACACAACAGGCACGAGTCTCATAAGCTGTAATTTCCGCACATCGTTTGGTCAATTCCCTATTAAAAGCCGCTGCCATATTGATACCCTGCGGAAAGAAAGTAGCATCTTGCGTATAAGACGCACCATGAATCTGATCTAATCCGTAAATACAAGGGATTCTTATCTCTTCCAACGATTTTTTCTGGATTTGAGTAATCACATCCGCAAAGACTTCTTTCTTCTGACTGACACCGAAAGGTATATTCAATATCGACCCTACTTTATATTTGCCAATCACTGTATCCAGCAAATCCTCACTCAGTTTCTGACCGCTTTTATCCGTTATGACGCCGATTGTAAGCTCACACATCTGACCAATCTTCTCCTCCAGTGTCAGATTCTTCAGCAGTTTTTCTATCTTTCCCTCTATTTCCGGATCTGAAGGAATAGCCGGAACAGGTTGCTTTTCGGCACATGCTATCAAGATGCCCCCCAACAAAAAAGAAGATACTAATAGTTTTTTCATGGTAATCTGTATTTATTTAAATTGCAAATTTTCTATATAGGGATTAATGAACAAATATTTTTTGTTATCCGCCTTCCTTATGTATTTCCCGTTAAACACAACATTGTCCAATGTCACATTGCGTAACGGAAACTTCTTACTCACTCCTCTCACTTGAGCCGGCATGAACTTACTCCCTTTAAAAGTAATATTTCTAAAAGTAACTCCGGTCAAACTTCCCGTATTTTCTCCATCACTTACTATCTCTGTTGCAATCGGCCTTCCTCCGGTCAAGTCTTCTATCCGGATATTTTCGAATAAGATATCCGACATCCGGCCGCCTCCGCCTGCTCCTTCATAAGTGCCCACCCGTGCATTAATGGCTGCACAACCACCTCTCCAACCATCATCCCCTTCTTCACTATCATGCAAGGCGGGAGTCTCCAATACAATGCAGTTCCTGAAAGTTACATTTCTTATATAATTCGTACGAGGCTCACGGGTTGTTCCACATTCCGGTCCTACAAGAAAAACATTCGCACAATCCGTCCACCCGACGCAATTCTCCACCAATATATCCTCACAGCCCATTTTCGCCAATGCTTGATTTTTAACCGTAATGCAATCATCATAATTCCGGAAGAAACAATTGCGCACTCTGACATGACGACAATTGCAAATATCCAATCCATCCGAATTTAGTATCCAACTGATCTGCTTTACATTATCAACTAATAAATCCTGTGAATTTTTCAGCCGAATGGTCCATGCCGGAGAATCAATTAAAGTCACGCCCGATATTTCCACATTACGGCAATGCACAAAATTCATCAATTGTGTACGCTTCTCGTCACTATGAGTTTCTCTAGCACCACATAAAACACCCCTTCCGGAAATCTTAATATTCTCAATCCGCTTTCCCACAATATGTCCATACACAAAAGCGCCTTCATCCAAATAAAGCGTCTGGTTGCTTTTCATTACAATGCAACCTACATCATGCTGTCCCGGACCGTAATAAAGCACATTCGACTCATTTTTGTCAGGCTTGTCCATATCCGGCAAGTCAGGAAACAGAAATAAATTTTCAGCGCGATCTCCATCAAATTCCACAGAAACCTTTTGAGAGGCATTCACCAACTCAAACTCAATTCCTCCGTCCACCTTCTTATATTCTATGCCGTAAGACACCGGACGTATCTCCACTTTATCAAACTGAAAACCGGGTTCAATACGGACTTTTACATTTCTCTTAAAGTGATGGGTAAAGAGAGCATAACTCATTGTATCCCGTAATGCTTTTTGATTCTCCCAATCATTCCAAATCTGCGGGTGCTTGGAAAAAGAAGAAACTAACGCATTACGGACCTCTACCGACCGCCAATCCGACTTATCGTCTTGTATAGAAACTTTATACAAACCTTTACGGTATTCCGTTAAATGAATTAATGCGCTTTTCGGAATATTAGATGTTATCAT
>ENA-ORNB01001192-ORNB01001192.1-human-gut-metagenome-genome-assembly--contig:-NODE-1192-length-20050-cov-2.791548_pt1 | contig 20050 bp, 13 predicted proteins | sample MGYA00242112_ERZ509016 | MGnify/ENA primary metagenome ERZ509016 (study PRJEB26280, sample SAMEA2338705) | human gut metagenome | biome: human gut; feature: human-associated habitat; material: faeces...
GAATCGGTTCCGGAATCTGAACCGGAACTTCAAAAGGAGCCTGAACCCGAGCCCGAAGAAATCGTTACGCCTCTGCCCAAACCCGAACCTGCGGTGAAAAAGGCGCAGCAAAATAGGGTGCAAAAAAAATTGAATGCGCCGAAAAAAACACAGCGTAACCAAGAGGTGAAGCAAACTGCTCCGAAGACAACCGAACTGGCCGAACCGACGAACGTGTCGCAAAGCTCAAAGGCGCTTGCTCCGGCACCGGTTCAAGCCGATCAGGGGGCGGCCACGGCTTCTGCTCAGGGCGGCATTGCTACGCTCGTCTTCGGTGAAAAAGACGATCCGTTTTTGGCTAAGGTCAAGCGCTGCATCGAGTCGGAGTTGCGCTACACGCGTCGAGCTCGTCAACTGCGCTTGGAGGGGACGGTAACGGTACAGTTTGTCGTGCGAAAAGACGGTTCGATGGGCGCGTTTGAAATTCACACGACTTCGGGGCAGGTGATGCTTGACAACATGGCCAAGCGTGCCGTTGAGTCGGCTCAGGCACATTGGGGACAGCCGCAAAATGCAGTTCGCCTGCGCATTCCGGTGCGCTATGAATTGAAATAATGTATTGATCTGAATTTGCCTGCGTATACTCCATTCGTCAGAGTGGAGTTAGCAGGTAGTGGGGATAAATTTTCGCATTCGCTAAAATGCGAAAACTTATGAAAGCCACCACTCCTACATTTGTTATCGAACTGCCGCTGCGAGTCAACGATCAACAAAATCGTTTTCTCACCCAAGCGTTTGAGTTCGGGCGCACGCTCTACAACGCGACACTCGGGACAGCACTCGGGCAGCTTCAACGTATGCGTGAGAGCAAGGAGTGGCGTGAAACCCGGGATATGCCAAAAGGCAAAGAGCGTTCCGAACGGTTTTCTGAACTGCATCGTACTCGGAGACTAACGGAAAACGGTTTGAGGACAATTGCCAACAACCACCGCAAGGCGAGCGGTCGAAACGACATCGGCGCACATGAAGCGCAGTGCATCGGTCGCACCGTCTGGCGGGCATTGGAGCGGTATCTTTTCAAGGATGCCGGCAAACCGCGGTTCAAATCCAAGAGCCGCGGCTTGAACTCTATCGAAGGCACCGACAATCACGAGATTATGTACAAACCCGAACGTCAGGCAATCGTCTGGCGCAAACAGGTTCTGCGGCTCGTCGATGTCGATACCCCGTATCGGAAAGAAGCGTTGGCCGACTCTCTGGATAAATCGCGTAGCAAGCGAGTTAAGTACTGCCGCATCGTTCGCAGAACGATCAACGGCAAGAAGCGCTGGTTTGCGCAGATTTGTCTGGAAGGACAGCCACCGGTTCGCAAAATCTACGCTCCGCAAAGCGAAGTCGTTGGCATCGATCCGGGGCCGAGTCAGATTGCGTACTATCACGAAAACTACGTCGACATTGTCAAAGTGGCTCCGAACGTCAATTTGCAGGAAAAGGTGGTTCGCCGACTTCAGCGCAAAATCGACCGTTCGAGACGGGCAAACAATCCCGACAACTATGAGGATGACGGACGTATTAAACGCGGTCCGCTGAAGTGGAAGTTCAGTCATCGGCTCAACAAGCTTTCAAGGGAGCTTGCCGAACACCATCGGTGCTTGGCGGCCACGCGAAAACGCGATCACGGAGCGCTTGCCAATTTGCTTTTGCAAATCGGCGGCACCGTCAAGATTGAAAAGAACAGCTACCGTTCTTATCAGCGCAATTTCGGGAAATCCACGACACGTTCAGGTATGGGAGCATTTATAGAGCACTTGAAGCGCTCGGCTGAAAGAGCCGGTGCGAAAGTGGTCGAACTCAATGCCTATGCACTGAAAATGTCGCAGTACGATCCGGCAACGGATACCTACCGAAAGAAAACGCTCAAGGAGCGGTGGCACCGCTGGGGCAACTCGGAAACTCTCGTGGAGCGGGATGTGATGAGTGCGTATCTGGCGTGTTATGCAACAGAAAAGGGACACAACCGCGCCCTTCTCCTGGAGAAGTGGCCGACTGCGGAAGTGCTGTTGAGCGGCAGCGGATTGTGTCGACAACAACCTCGTAGCGATCAAGGGGAGCAATCCCTGAGACTCACGAAGCCGCAGAGCGAAAGCGAAACGGCCCGGGCAAGAGGTCTGCCGCGAACACTTTGTGCAACAGGTGACGTTCGGACGGCCAGGGCGAAAGCCACTCCCTCCGAAAGAGCCTGTTGTTGGTCAAAGTGAATCCCCCGTTGTAAGACGGGGGGAGCTTCAATGACGAGTGGCAACTTGCACCGAATCTCCGGGATGCGATTCGCCGAGAGGTGGATGCTCGAAACGGAGAAAAAGGTCAGTTCATGCTGACGGGGTCGGCTGTACCGGTGGATGTATCGCTATTGAAACACAGTGGAACCGGACGATTTGCCTGGCTCAAAATGCGGCCGATGACGTTGGTCGAATCGGGAGAGTCGTCGGGAGCCGTCAGTCTGAAAGCACTGTTTGCCGGAAAGCATGAAATCGGATGCGTAAGCAATGGTTCTTTGGAAGAAACGGCTTTTTGCGCTTGCCGCGGCGGATGGCCACCTGCCTTGCAACTCGAACCCGAATTTGCGCTTGATCACGCTTTCAATTATGTCGAGGCAATCATCCATGCTGACATATCACGAGCCGACGACGTCAAGCGTAATGAAGAAACAACACGTCGCCTGTTACGATCCTATGCCAGGCATCAGGGAGCGCAGATTTCAGCGCCTGAATTAGCAAAAGATATTGAAGGAAGCGAAGGCAGAGGTGTAACGGACAAGACGATCCTCGGGTATTTGAATGCTCTAAAGAAAATTTTCGTCATCGAAGATTTGCCTGCATGGAATCCGAATTTGCGTTCCAAAACTACCATTCGAACCTCTGATACCCGCTATTTTTCCGATCCTTCCATCGCCGCAGGCGCGTTAGGTATCGGACCGCAGGACTTGCTGTTGGCGCCGAAAACGTTCGGATTTGTGTTCGAAACGCTTTGCGTGCGTGATCTACGGGTGTACGCCGAGGCTCTGGACGGTAACCTATATCACTACCGAGATAAAAGCGGCCTCGAATGCGATGCAGTGATCCATTGTCGAAATGGCACCTATGGCCTCATAGAAATTAAGCTCGGAAGCGAACAAGGCATTGCAGACGGTGTTAGGACCTTGAAGGCGTTGGCAGATAAGCTGGATACCACAAAGATGCAAAAGCCGGCATTTTTGATGGTTTTGACGGCGTTGGGAGATTTTGCCTATCGACGAGACGACGGTGTCCTGGTGATCCCTATTGCAAGTTTGGGGCCGTAGTTGGGTATCTTGCCGGAACATCGAAAGTGGAAGCTCCGGCAAGGACGAAAACTTAGCCTTCCACCGCTTCGATTACAAGTTGAATCGAGCGCCGTCCGAGGTACTCGTTGATCTCGGGGCGGTAAGCGAGTTTGACGTGTGAGGCAAGGGGTTCATTGCGCCGAAAGAAAATGCCTTCAAATCGGTTGCCGGCCATGTCAAGCACAAGCTTTAAGTGCGTTTCTTTTAAGACGCGTTGCGAAAGAATGGTGAAGTCGTTGGCAAACACCGGACGCTCGAAACCTTGCCCCCAGATGCGGCCGGAAAGGGCGTTGACGAGTCCGAACGTAATTTCTTCTGGAGCGAGTGCACCGTCCGTGTAGATGACGCGATCAAACGTTTCCGGACACACGGACTCCGAAACAGCCCTTTCGAAAAGTTCAATGAAGACGTCAAGGTTGTCGCGTTTGATGGTGAGGCCCGCTGCCATGGCGTGGCCGCCGAAGCGCTCAATAATATCCGGGCGCATCTTGCTCACATGATCCAAGGCGTCGCGAAGGTGAATGCCTTCAATCGAGCGGCCTGAACCTTTTAGCAAACCTTCTTCATCGTCCGGTGCAAAAGCGATGACGGGACGATTGATTTTTTCCTTGACGCGGCTGGCGACCAGGCCGACCACGCCCTGATGCCAATCAGGTTCAAAAAGCGTGACCGTGGCGCGGTGCTCCCAGTCCATGTGACTCACCAAAGCATTGGCATCAAGCTGCATGGTGTCTTCCAGTTCTCGGCGTTCGCGGTTGAGCGAATCGAGCTCTTGCGCCAGTTCCTGTGCTGTGACAGGGTCGTCCGTGAGGAGACATTCGATACCGATGCCCATTTCGGTGAGTCGCCCGGCGGCGTTGATGCGCGGAGCAATGCCGAAGGCAAAGTCACGAGCCGTGGCGTTGGCCGGATCACGTCCGGTGACTTCAAAAAGTGCGTTGATGCCGGGGCAGGCCAGACCGCGGCGCACACGATTGAGGCCTTGCGCGACTAGGACGCGGTTATTGTGGTCAAGTTGCACGACATCGGCGACGGTTCCGAGAGCAACCAGATCGCTTAATTTGTCCAGACGCGGCTGCGTGGTGCGGTCAAAAACGCCACGGTTTCTCAGTTCGGTGCGAAGTGCCATGAGAACGTAAAACATCACGCCGCAGCCGGCGAGAGCCTTGCTTGGAAAATCGCATCCGCCGACATTGGGATTGACGATGCAGGCGGCCTCGGGCAACAAATCCCCCGGCAGATGATGGTCGGTAATGATGACGTCAATGCCAAGTTCCGTGGCTCGAGCCACACCTTCGACGCTTGCAATGCCGTTGTCGACGGTGATGATGATGTCGGGCTTATGCGCTTGAGCGGCCGCATCCACAATGGCGGGTGTCAAACCGTATCCGAGCTTGAATCGATCCGGCACGATGAATTGAGCCTGGCAGCCCATCATGGCCAGGCCGCGCACAGCGATCGCGCAGGCCGTGGCGCCGTCACAGTCGTAGTCGGCAACAACCGTGATGCGCTTGTTGCTTTGGATGGCGTTGGCCAGAAGTACGGCGGCTTGTTGTGTGCCTTGCAACGTGGCAGGGGGCAGAAGTGCCGTCCAGTCTTCGAGAAGATCGTCGGAGGATTTCACGCCGCGAGCCGAAAGCGCGCGTGCGATCGGGCGAAGAATGCCCGCGTGTTCAAGCTTCTCGCTGACGACTTTGTCGTAGGGACGCAAACAAAAGCGGGTATTCACGAAGCATTCTCCAAAAAGAGGATCGAAGCGGGATTCATGTCCGAGCCAGTGAGACGCGCCAAGAACGAGCGTGCCGACGACAGCCGCTTGGGACACGACACGGTAAAGCCTTCGCCCGTGCCGACAATGAGAGCGGCGTCGCACCCTTTCTTTTTGGAGGCGGCACTCAGCACATCAATGCGTTCGCAGACTTTGGGAATGTGCGCTTCCCAGGTTTGCCAATCTTGCTTGAGCCAGGGTTCGTACAGCTCTTCGATGAGAGCAATGCATTCGCCCTGAGGGGCATCTTCCAGCCACGTAGTTGCGCCTGTGACGTTGCCGATGCGCTGCAGCAGGATGCCGGCGGCAAGTGCCCACCCTTTAACGGCTTCGTTGTCCGTGAGAACGGAACGGATCTTGGTGGGCGGATAGACGTAGTCAAACGCACCACCTCCGCCGGAAAGCCACACTGTCTGAGCAGGACTGCCGATAGCGGTCAGCGCCGTTTCACAAGCACCAAGCAGCTTGATCAAATCGCTTTTTTCAGTACCCTCGATCCAAGTTTCGGGATCAGCGTTCTGCGTTTGAAGTACTTCAAAAGGAACGGCGGAGGCTTCGAGTTTTTTCTTGCGCGTGAGGTACAGGTGCGGATCCCAACGCTGCAGCACAAAGCCCATGTCAAGCAACACAGGCGTTAGCGCCGCACAGGCGGCCTCCATGTCGTCGTGAGACAGATTCGCTGGGGCGAGCGAACCGTCCTTGCGTCGGTTGCTAAGCGTCAGGGACCAAATGTCTCCTGAGAGCATCGGTCCGTTTTGGACAGCCCAGGCATAAGGGGCGGAGGTAAAGGGAAGAGCGCGGCGTGTTAAAACAGACCACATCCAGGACAAATGCACGCTTTTGGCAAAGACGGAGGAACCGAGCGGCTGCAGGACGGGGTCGTCCGACAAACGGCCGATGGTTTTGCGAAGGCGATCAATCGTTGCGCCTGAGATTCTGTCTTTTGCCGAAGGTCCCGGAATCAAACCGGGAACTAAAAAATAGACCTGTGCCATTGTGTGGTGCGCTCGCAGACTTCCAGTGGTGTTTCTCGAAAAAATGAGCGCTTCTCAGACAAATAAACAAACGCCTGCAAGCGGTGAAAACCGTGGGTTGCAGGCGCTGTCAGTGGCTGAAGCGCTTTTCAAAAGTGGCTCCATTTTAGCAATCCGAACGCTAATTTCGAGTCGAATGGCGGGAGCTCGAAAATGCAGATAATCAGCACGAAAAATGCAAAAGCGGCGCACCCTCGTGAGGGTTACGCCGCTGCTCAACGTTAATCTCTGCCTGAAAGGTCAATAGTCCTGCTTGGTTTCCGTCTGAGCACCGAGTACCACGCGCATCAGATCGGCCACGGTACCGGAATTGGTCTTGTCCATGATTGAAGCGCGGTGAGCTTCCACGGTCTTGATCGAGATGCCGAGGTCGTCGGCAATCTGTTTGTTGAGTCGACCGGCTGTGATGCGCTCGAGCACCTGCTGTTCGCGGGTGGTGAGCTTGCGCAGTAAAGCCGTGTTGAGGTTTTTCTGCTCGGTAGCACGACGACGATCGTGCGCTTCCTTGAGCATGCGTTCGACGAGCTGCTTTAAGGCGGCCGGGTCAAAGGGCTTCTCGATGAAGTCCACGGCACCTTTTTTGAGCGCATTGACGGCCATCGGAACATCGCCGTGACCTGTGATGAAAATGATCGGAATGTCGGCTCTGCGTGCCAGCAGATGTTCCTGCACTTCCAGGCCGCTCATGCCGCTCATGCGTACATCAAGCAACAGCACGGCGATTTCACGCGGATCATATTTGGCGATGAAGCTCTCGCCGCTGTCGTAAAGCTCAACGCGATAGTCGCTTGCTTCCAGTAACCAACGGATGGAGTCCCGTACCGCCTCGTCGTCATCGACGACGTAAACGGTTCCCAGGGTTTTGACGGCATCGGATTGATAGGGAGAGTAGACCATATTGTTCTTAGCTTTCTGTTTCTGAGGTCAGAAGGATCGCGGAAATCTCCGCAGTCAAAAACTATAGCGAATTGGAATCGGCTGCGGCGCCTGAATTTTCACCTGTCTTTCCCGAAGTTTCAGTGGAGGCAAATGTGGAATTCGGCAAAAGCACCCTAATGATTGTACCGCCGCCTGTGTTTTCGGAGATGACAATCCGCCCGCGATGACTTTCAACGACAGAGCGGCAGATATTCAGTCCGATGCCCATTCCCGTGACTTTGGTTGTGAAGAATGGAGTAAAGACCTTGTCGGGTTCGACCGGCATGCCGCAGCCGTGATCGGCAACTTCAAAGATCGTTTGCGTCTCGTTGGCGTTCACGTTGAATTCCACTGTTTCGGAATCCGTTTCCTGACTGGCTTCCATGGCGTTTTTAAGGAGGTTCAGCAGGACCTGCTCGATCATCACGGCGTCACACACGAGTTCGTGTCCGGGGCACAGAATCGAGACCTTGATCTTCATGCCGAAGCGTTTGGCCTGGATCAAGGCGAGTTCCATGGTGGCCGCAACGATTTTGTCAACGGTGACGGAAGCAATGTTGGCTTCACCTCCTTTAGCCTTGGCAAAGCCGCGGATGCGGCGGATGATGTAAGCGGCGCGCTGCGTTTGATTGATGATTTTGGTTAATGCTTCGGCGACGCGGTCTTCGCTCGTGCGTCCCTTTTGCATCATCGTGAGTGTGGCCGAGGCATAGTTTTGCACCGCAGCCAGCGGCTGATTGAGTTCGTGCGCCAGAGAACTCGCCATTTCACCCATGGTGATGAGGTGCGAGGCGCTCTCGGCGGCTTTGGCTTGTACCTGCATCAGATTCTCAACTTCCTTACGGTCGGTGATATCCGTGACGGCGAGCATTTCCGAAGCGCCTTTGCCCGGCCAGGGCAGCACGCTGCGTGTCACCGACAGCCAACGACCATTTTTCTTGTCGTGAATCTCAGCGGTATGGCCGACGGCGGAAGCCTGGTTGAAGAGATCACGGATGCGGATGTGTCCTTCGACGCTTTGTCCCCAGTACTTGCAATAGAGGGCATTGGCGTAAAGAAGCTCGTTGTTGTTTTCTTCCAGATGAACGACGCTCACGGCTGCGTTCATGGATTCGATCATCAGTACGGTGCGTTCGTGTTCGGTGGCAAGTGCCAAACGCGCACGGCGCTGTTCGGTCACATCGCGCAATGCCACAAGCCAACCGGTGGATTTTTTGCGACCTTCGATGGGTTTCAGGGGTATCACGGAGACATGGCAGTCAAATTCGGAACCGTCCCGGCGGCGCGCCCTGTATTCCAATTCAACAACTTTGCCTTCATGAAAGCGCTGAGGATCGGAGTCGCCCACTGATACGCCGATGGCTTCGCGCACCGACAGTCCCACCGGACTTTCTTCTTTGTAGCCAAAAAGTTTGTCAAAGGCCGTGTTGGAAAAGAGCACGCGTGAGGTCAGTCCGACTACAAGCAAGCCGTCCGTAATCGAGTCGTTAAATGTTTTTTGAATGGCTACGCGGGCGCGCAATTCCGTTTCCGAGCGGATTTGTCGAAGCTGGTAGCGCAGCAGGAGCGTGAGTGTGAATAAGAGACCGAGCGCGAGAACGATGATTGTTTTAGCGGGCGTCGAATCCACCAGAAAGGTCTTGGGTGTCGTATTGGTGGTGACAAAAGAGATGTTGTAGGGCAGAGGAGAGAGCTGCGTTTCAACCGAGACGCTGCCTTCGGGAATCGGCGCGTAGAGGCTTGGCGGGAAACTTTTACCGTCGACGAGAATATCGAGTCGATATCCTGCTTGCAAATTGGATTCGCCGGCAAGATCCCGTAGCAGACGCGTTAGCGACAGCGAAGCAATGACACTTTCACCGGTAGAAATCGGAATCACCAGGTCGGCGTAGGCCGTCATGCGGTGCTGTCGAATATAGGGTTCGGAGAACACCGGATGCTCGCTCATGATCGAGAATGCGACGGCATCCTGCGTGGCGTGCTGATCGGCAATGCTGGTACCTACTGCACGCGGGGTCATTTCCGAATAAAGATGACCTCTGCAAGCGGCCCGTACGGAACCGTCGGGCTGCGCGAGAATCACTTCCCGCAAAGCCGGGTGAAGTGCAAAAACAACGGAAAAGGCTTCGCAATCTTCCGTCTGATAAAACCGATGGGCCGGGGCGTCCAAACTGTGTGCAAGGGCAAGCGAACGCTCTTCAAACTGCCGGGCAATCGACTGGTTGAGGGCGGTTTGAGCGGACACTTCGAGCTTTCGGCTTTCGTCGTCGATGAACCAGAGACTCGTTGTACACAAAATCAAAATGAAAACGATGGCCGCGACCGTCACATACAGGCCGAAGCGATTGACGCGCAAGCTGTCGGCGCTGATGAGTTCGAGCAGTTTGTCGTCGACTTTGATTTTGCTGGTCTTGAGCATGGACGAAGAGATGCGGTCAACTGAAAAAGGCGTGTCGCGAGCTTTCGACAGCCGCAAACGTTCATTGTAAAAGAGCGGAGCGCGATGTCGGTAAAATTGCGGCATCCAAACTCAGCACTTAGAGAGAATTTCAAATGGATCAGAACGAACTCAAGCGACTCGTCGGCAAGGCGGCTCTCAACTATGTCAAGGACGGCGATGTGCTCGGCGTTGGCACCGGCTCGACGGTCGACTGTTTCATTGATGCGCTTGCGCAAAGCGACATTCGTCCGAGCGCCTGCGTTTCGAGCTCCGAGCGCTCTACCAAGAAACTCATTGAATTGGGCTTCAAGGTCATTGACCTCTCGGAAGTGGAAGAAATCGGTGTTTATGTGGATGGTGCCGACGAAATCAACTCTGCCTTTGAAATGATCAAGGGCGGCGGCGGAGCGCTCACGCGTGAAAAGATCGTGGCTTCCGTCGCGAAAACTTTTGTCTGCATTGCCGACGAATCCAAACTTGTAAAGACACTCGGTAAGTTCCCGTTGCCCGTGGAAGTGATTCCGATGGCGGTCTCAAGTGTTGCGCGTTCGCTTCGTAAGCTCGGAGCCGATCCGGTGGAACGTGACTTTACGACCGATAACGGTTGCCGTATTCTCGACTGCCGCGATTTCATGATTGATGATCCCAAGGCGATGGAACAAACCATCAATGCTTTGCCCGGTGTCGTGACCGTGGGGCTTTTTGCCGCGCGCGGTGCAGATGTCTTGTTGCTTGGTACCTCCGAAGGCGTCAAGACGATCGAAAAGGCGTGCTAAGCGCAACGACCCAATCGGAACAAAAAAAGAGCGCTGCCGTGAAGGTGGGCGCTCTTTTTGCCGGAGTCTTGCTCATTCCACCGGGACGTGGTTGGGAATTGGATCCACACCGTCACCGAAGAGATAGTTTTCGCACTGACTCATCAGGTGCTTTCTTACATTGGGATCGGCGCAGTTCAAACCGTATTCATTGATCATCATTGTCTGAAGCTTTACCCATTCTTCCCACGCTTCCTTGCTGATGTTCGCCCAAATGCGCTTGCCGAGTTCGCCCGGAACGGGAGGATAGGCAAGGCCGGGGAGGTCCTTTTTGAGTTTTGCGCAATGCACGGTACGTGCCATAGTCGTTTACTCCTTCTTTGTTAAAGCGTTTTTATAAAAATCTTAGAGCGGCGATGCCAGTTATACATCCGCTGCTTTTCAATCGGAAGATTTTCGACGGCGGCCTCTTCAAAGCCTCGCTTGATAAACCAATGCGCCGTTCGCGTGGTGAGTACGAAAATGCGCTTGAGGCCGGCTTCTCGGGCGCGTTGTTCGATGCGGCGCAGTAGCCGATCGCCGTCTCCTGCCCCTTGATAGTCCGGATGAACGGCCACGGCTGCCATCTCCCCGATTTCGGCTTCGGGGTAAGGATACAGTGCGGCGGAACCGTAGATGATGCCGTCGTGTTCGAGAACGGTGAAGTGACTGATTTCGCGTTCGATTTTTTCGCGCGGGCGCTTCACCAAAATACCTTCGGCTTCAAACGGCTCGAGCAGTTTGACAATGGCTGCCACGTCGTCAATTGTGGCCTCGCGAAGCGACTCCATGTTTTCCGTGGAAATCATGGTGCCGACGCCGTCGTGGGTGAAGAGTTCCGTGAGAATGCCGCCGTCCATGGCGTAAGGCACGATGTGAACGCGGTCAACGCCGCCCTTGATGGCGCGTAGAGCATAACCGAGGTTGTAGACGTCTTCGTCGTCGACTTGTTTGCCCTGAATCAGGGCCTGCGCTTGTTGGGCCGTGAGGTCCTGTTGTTTTTCACCTCGAACGCGCACACCGTCGACACCGACCGACAAAATGAGTTTGTCGGCGTGTATTGCAACGGCAATCGCCGTAGCAACGTCTTCCGTGGTGAGATTGAAGGCTTCCCCTGTGGGCGAAAAACCCGTCGGACTCACAAGAACGATATTTCCGCGCGATAACAGATCCTGAATGCTTTCGGCATCCACTTTTCGGACAACGCCGGTATGCAGATAATCCACGCCGTCAATGATGCCCATGGGGCGAGCCGTGACGAAGTTTCCCGAAACCACCTTGATGCGAGAGTGCTGCATCGGAGTGTTGGGAAGACCTTGAGAGAAAGCAGCTTCAATATCAAAGCGCGTTTCGCCACACGCTTCCTTGACACACTCAAGTTCCTGAGGACCGGTGATGCGCACACCCTTGTAAAACTGGCCTTCGAGTTTGCGAAGCCCCATGAGCTCTTCAATCTGCGGGCGGGAGCCATGGACAAGCACAACGCGCATGCCCATGCTGGCGATGAGACTCACGTCCATCACGAGATGATTGAGGAGCGTCCTGTCGGCAACGACTTCCCCGGCAAAACTGATGACAAAAGTTCGTCCGTGATGCAGATGGACATAAGGAGCTGCACTTCGCAGCCAGGAAACCCATTGCAGCCGCTCTCCGGCATCCGGTTCGCTTGGGACTATCGTTTCGTATTTTTCGGACATGGCAGTTTCCGAACGCCTTTTATGAAAACCAAAAAGCATATTGGTGAAACTAGGTTGCCAAATTCTAAAGACTTAGAGTACTGAGCGAAGTTTTACGTTTAACAAAAAAAAAGAAGAGCATCTAAAGTTGAGGTGCAAGGTGAATCGGCGTTTCGGTAGACTTCGCCTGCACACCAAAACAACTGCAAAAACAAGACCTCAAGCGGTCAGTCAAAATCAGATTACATGAGTCAAAGCGACAATCCATTCGGTGCACTCAAAAGCCTTGTTGAAAAAGGACAGATTCAGACCAAGGCTTGGGTGCCCACTTCTTCGGGCAGCAAAAAGCCTTCGGCTGCAGCCCTGCGTTACGCGGACGCATCTGTAAAGAAGGCTTTTGAGGAAAGTACGCGTCAGCAGAACCGCAAAGCCCCCGAGTCCGAGAAGCCAACTGCCAAGCCGGAAATCAAGTCGGCGCCGCGCACACGTGCCGTGCATCGTGAGCCGCAGGCTGTGAAGATGCTGGAAAAACAATTGATCGAGCGCAAACATGAATCGAAACGGGCGATCAGCAAAGCGCAGCAGGTTAAGGATCAATCTAAAACACAGCCGACGCGGATGAAAGCGGAGCGGCGCGTACTCAAAACGGTGCAGCCGGATTCTGCGAACGAATCCTCTCGTCGCGAATTGATGCCCGTTGCCCAAACGCGTCGTTCACCTTTTGTGCCGCCTAATCCGATTACGAAACCTGTGACGCTTGCTCCCGGCCTGCCTGTGAGCGAGCACGGAGAAGAGCTGGTTAAAGCCATTCAGGAAAATCCGGTCATCGTTGTTTGCGGCGAGACCGGTTCGGGTAAGACAACTCAGTTGCCCAAAATCTGTCTTTTGGCCGGACGCGGGACCAAAGGCTTGATCGGACACACGCAGCCGCGTCGCATTGCTGCAAGTTCCATTGCCAAACGTATCGCGGCGGAACTTGAAAGCGAAGTCGGTGAAATCGTGGGCTATAAGGTTCGCTTTACCGACAAGACGATGCCGGGAGCGGCCATCAAATTGATGACCGACGGCATTTTGCTGGCCGAAACGCAGACCGATCCTCTGTTAAAGCGCTACGACACGATCATCATCGACGAAGCGCACGAGCGATCCATCAACATTGATTTTCTTCTGGGCTACCTCAAGCGGGTACTTGCCAAGCGCAAAGACCTCAAAGTCATCATCACATCGGCGACGATTGATGCGGAGCGTTTTGCCAAGCACTTTGAAATCAATGGCAAGCCCGCACCGGTATTCACGATTTCGGGACGAACATACCCCGTACAGATTCGCTGGCGTCCGGTGGACGATACCGATGAGACAGACGACAAGACGCTGATGGACGCTGTGGCCGATGCTTGCGACGAACTGCAGATCGCCGGGCGCGGCGACATTTTGGTGTTTCTGCCCGGAGAGCGCGAAATTCGTGAAGCCGCCGAAGTGCTTCGTGCCCGTAATCGTCCCGGACTGGTGGAAATTCTCCCGCTGTATGCTCGCCTTTCGGCACAGGAGCAAGAACGAGTGTTCAAAAGCGGCGGCCTCCGGCGCATTGTGTTGGCTACCAACGTGGCCGAAACGTCTATTACGGTTCCCGGCATTCGGTATGTGGTTGATACAGGGCTTGCGCGCATCAAGCGCTACAGCTATCGCAACAAGGTCGAGCAGCTTCTGGTTGAACCTGTGAGCAAGGCTTCGGCCAATCAGCGTGCCGGTCGTTGCGGACGCGTGGCCGATGGCATCTGCATTCGTCTCTACGACGAAAACGATTGGGCCAGACGCCCGGACTACACCGATCCGGAAATCGTGCGTTCAAATCTGGCGGCCGAAGGCTTTGAAGTTGGGCGATGTCCGTGACTTCGATTTCGTGCAGCCGCCTCCGCCCAAAGCTATTGCCGACGGTTATGCCATTCTGTCGGAACTTCATGCGTTGGAGAAAAACGGAGAACTTACTGACGTCGGTCGCATGCTCTCGCGCCTGCCTGTTGACCCGAAGCTTTCCCGTATGTTGCTCGAAGCCTCTCGTCGCGGGGCGCTCAAGGAAGCATTGGTGGTGGTTTCGGGGTTGGCCGTGCAGGATCCGCGCGAACGGCCGCTTCCTGCGCAGCAGCAAGCCGATCAGGCGCACAAACGATTTGCCGATGAGTCAAGTGACTTCCTGAGTTATATCAATATCTGGAATTGGTTCGAGACCGAGCGCGCCAATAAAACGAGCAACCGGGAACTCACCGAGAAATTGCATCGCAACTTCATTTCTCCTCGTCGTATGCGCGAGTGGCGCGATGTGTGGCGTCAACTGAAAGAACTCACGGAAGAAATCGGCTGGAAGACGAGTGAGGAGCCGGCCGACTACGAGGCTTTGCATGCCTCTCTTCTGACGGGGCTTTTGGGCAATCTCGGCATGCGTGATTTGTCGGCTGATCTGAGGGCAGCTCCTTATCTGGGAGCGCGCGGCATTCGCTTTTGGGTCTGGCCGGGATCGGCTTTGGCAAAGAAGGCCGGCAAATGGCTGATGGCTTCCGAGTTGGTGGAAACGAGCCGCTTGTTTGCGCGATGTGTAGCCGATATTGAACCCGAATGGGTTGAGAGGGCCGCCGGCCACCTCATCAAGAAGAGCTGGAGCGAGCCGCATTGGGAAAAGACGCGAGCCGAAGTGGTGGCCCTTGAGCGCGGTACGCTTTACGGTTTGCCCGTGTATACCGATCGCCGCGTGCAGTTTGCGCCGCACGATCCGGTCGTGGCACGCGACATTTTCATCCGTCAGGCGCTGGTCGAAGGATTGTACGAAACGCGTGCGCCTTTCTTTGCACACAACAAACGTCTGGTGCGAGAAATCGAAGAGATTGAAAACAAGACGCGCCGCCCGGACGTGCTCGTTGACGACGAGACGATCTACGCCTTTTACGACAAGATTCTGGACGCATCGGTCGTGGGCGGCGCCACGTTTGAAAAGTGGCGTCGTGTCGCGGAAAAAGAGAATCCGAAGGTGCTCTTTATGAAGCGGGACGATCTGATGCGGCACGATGCCAGCGGCGTCACCGTGCAGTGGTATCCCAAGAGCTATCGAGCTGCCGGTATCGAAATGGCACTTACTTATCACTTTGAGCCAGGATCACCACGAGACGGTGTTACGCTTGCCGTGCCGATTTTTGCGCTTAACCAAATTGATGCCGTGCGCTGCGAGTGGCTGGTGCCGGGGATGCTCAAGGAAAAGGTGAGGGCACTGATCAAATCGCTGCCGCAACGCTATCGTCGACATTGCGTACCGATCGATAAGTACGCCGACGGCTTTTTTGAAAGAACGGGCGGCGTGCAGATCCATTCAAAAACGCTTGTGGACGCGTTGATCGCCGACATTCGTGAGCAAACCGGAACGGCTTGCGAGCGCACCGACTTTAAGCTTGAAATGCTCCAGCCACACCTTTTTATGAACTTTAAGGTGCTCGACGAACACGGGCGGCAGATCGGCATGGGCAGAAATTTGGCCGAACTTCGTGCCGAGTTCGGTGCTCAGGCGCAGGAGACTTTCCGCAACGTGGCGCAGGCCGATGCTTCGGTTTCGGCGGACCTGACGGACAACATCACCAATTGGACGTTTGGGGAACTGCCGGAACTCATGGAAATTCGCCGCCGGGGGCTCACGCTGATCGGGCATCCAGCCTTGGTGGACAAGGGAGATTCGTGTGCTCTGGACGTGTTTGACGATTTGCAGGATGCCCGAAGGGCGCATCGTGCCGGTTTGCGACGGCTTTTTCAGTTGCAGCTTCGCGAGCAAGTGCGTTATTTGGAGCGCAATCTGAGCGGGTTGCAGCGCGTTCAGATGCAATGTGCCGTCATTGCGCCGATCGCCAAACGTTTTGAGAGTTTTGAAGAATTGCGTTCGGATTTGACGGCCGCAGCCGTAGAGACCGCTGCGATGCAAGGCGACTGGCCGATCAATGAACAGCAGTTTCAGCAAAAAAAAGACGAGGCACGCTCGCGTCTGACGCTCATCGGCGGTGAGTACCTGCGTCTGATGGAAACCGTGGCGGCCGAACTCACGGGACTCAACAAGAGACTGCAGGCCGCGCGCGCCTTTCCGGAGGCGGTCAAGGACATCGAAAGTCAGTTGCAGGGACTCTTTGTGCCGCATTTCCTACTGAACATGCCCTTTGAACGCCTCAAGCACTATCCGCGTTACGTCAAGGCAATCAATGTGCGTTTGGAGCGTCTGCGCAATGATCCGGCGCGTGACGCGGGGCACACTGCCGAAATCCAAAAGCTTGCCGTGCCCCTTGCTCGCGAGATGGCGGCCCGTAAGGGTTCCGTCGACGAGCGGCTGGAAAATTTCCGTTGGATGATTGAAGAGCTGCGCGTATCGCTTTTTGCGCAGGAATTGCGCACCCCGATGCCCGTGAGTGTCAAGCGACTTACCAAACAGTGGGAGGCTCTGAGACGGCTGTAAGTTTGTACCTGTTGTTGCAGACAGTTTGGCTCGAAGCGGTTATCCTTGCATTAGGAGTCAAACGAAGCCTGAGGTCGAGAGTTCGGGCGGCGTTTGTGTCCCTTTAGAATTGGAGGAGAGAAAAAGTGAAAACCATCGGTCTAGTGGTCGGACATCACTGCGACACTGCTCTTGAAATCAAGGCGGCGATTCTTGCCAAGGATGCCTCCGTGACTGTGTTGCTTGACGAAGGCGACTTTGTGGAGCCTGCAGCTGATGCGACGGACGCGCTCAAAGAAGCCACCCGCAAAATCAACAACTTCAATGCGGTAAAGCGCCTGCAGAAAGCCGGCGCCGACGTGATCGGTTTTGCTTGCGGTTGTCCGCATCGTTTCTTTGCGGAACTGCAGACGGAATTTACGGTGCGTTTGGTGGATCCTGCATGCGATTCAGGTGAGCGTTTGTCTGCCGCCGGTTATGCGCAGGCGCTGCTCACGGCTGATGTCACGCCTTTGCCCAAGCCCTTTAAAGTGGGCATGATCGGCGGTCTGGGGCCGGCCGACCTCTACGACAAGATCGTCAAGGCGACGCCAGCCAAGACTGATCAGGAACACTTCAAGCTCGTGGTCGAACAGAATCCTCAGATTCCGGATCGCACGAAGTGCTTGCTCGAAGGCGGTGACAACCCGACGCTTTCCATGTACAACTGTGCCAAGCGCCTTGAAGAAGACGATTGTGACTGCATCATTGTGCCGTGCAACACTGCGCACGCTTTTGTGGCCTTGATCGAACCATTTGTCGGCATTCCCTTCATCAATATGCAGCAGGTGACGATGCAGGAGATTCAGGAGAAGTTCGGCGACAAGGCTGTGATCGGCTTGATGGCGACGACCGGTACGGTGCGCTCCGGGCTCTACGGTCAGAAGGCCGAGGCCATGGGAATGCCCATGTACGTGCCCGATGACGAACATCAGGCGCGCGTGATGGCTGCCATTTACGGACCTCAGGGCGCCAAGGCGGGCTTTACCGACGGCGTGTGCCGCGAGGATCTTTGCAGTGCGGCCGAGTATCTCGTCAAGACGCACGGTTGCAATGTGCTGATTCTGGGGTGCACCGAACTGCCGCTTATCCTTGATGAGGGTTTCATGACGATTGCCGGCAAGGAAGTCTTCATCATTGATCCGACATCGGCTCTGGCCCGCCGCGTGGTGAAGGTGGCGCAGGAAGCAGCCGCCGAACGCGGCGTGCTCTGAACGCTCAAACGAAAACGGGAGCCATAGAGACTCCCGTTTGAAATCGTGAAACGGACGCAACGGAAAAGCCGGCGTCCGTTTTGTCTTTGTGAACGTCAGATGCGGTTGTCCGGAGCAAGCCATCCCAGAGAAGCCGAAACGGCGTTGACGGCGCTCAGAAGATGCCGTACCCAGTCGGGCTTGTGGCGCATTTCGATGCTCGAAGCGACGGTCACGGTGGCCACAATATGCCCGGTCTTGTCACGAATCGGAGCACCAATGCAGCGAATGCCGGTTTCTAGCTCTTCTTTGTCGTCGGCCCAACCCAGTTCCTTGACGCGGTTGATTTCCATGATGAGCTTTTCGGGCGTGTTGATGGAATGTTCCGTACGCGGCGCAAGTCCCGTGCGGCTGATGTAGGCGCTGACTTCTTCGGGCGTCATGTCGCTTAAGAAAAGCTTGCCGCCGCTAGTGCAATGCAAAGGGGCCATGGCTCCGATGCGACGCGCCAAACGAATACCAGTACCCGGAGCGTAAACGTGCTCAATGTACATGATGGAGTCGTTGCGGCGAATGGCGAGGTTGATGGTTTGACCCGTACGCTCGAACAGAAGCTGCATCACGCCGATGGCCTTTTCACGGATATCGAGTCGATCGCGCACGAGACTGCCGTATTCAAGGAAGGTCAAACCCAGACGCCAGCGGCCGTTGCTCATGCGGTCCACAAGGCCATCTTGGGCAAGATTCCAGAGCAGACGATGCACGGTCGACATATGAATTTCCGTCATTTCGGAAATTTCATGCAAACTGATAGGGTTCGGGCAATCGGCTAGCGTGCGCAGAATGCGGCGTGCTCGTTCAAGCACTTGTACTTGCTTGATCTTGTCTTTGCTGGCTGGCTGTAAAACTTCAGTATTGTCTGTCTTGGAGAGCATGGCATATCACTCCTTTGAGGGATTGATAGTCGATTGCGTAATGGCTTGAGCGACGATTTCGGCAATGTCGCGTACAGGTTTGGGTGTTTCATCCCGCCCGCAAGTTTGGGCCTGAGCGCTTGTAAGCATGGTGAGGCAGTGCGGACAGGAAACAGCGATTTCGTCGGTTCCAGTCTTGTTGAGCTGTTCGAGACGCAGAATGTTGATGCGAGAGGGCTTGTCCATGAAGATTTGGGCGCCGCCCGCGCCGCAACACATGGCGTTGCAGCCGCGTTTTTCGGGATCCTTGAGCTTGACGCCGATTGTTTCAAGAATTGTGCGCGGATCGCGGCCGATGCCGTTGTGACGTGCGAGGTAACAGGCGTCGTGGAACGTGACACTGCCGGCTTGCGCCTGTTTTGGCGAAATGCGTTTCTCTTCGAGCAGTTTGGCAATGAACTGAACGTGGCTGGTGACGGGGAAGGAGCCGCCCTCAAACTGCGGATATTCGTTTTTGAGTGTATTGAAGCAGTGCGGACAGGCGGCCACAATCTGTTTGAAGTTGTACTTGGAAAGCGACTCGATGTTTTCGGCTGCCGCCATCTGGAACAGGTATTCTTCGCCGGCGCGGCGCGCGAATTCGCCGTGGCAGCGCTCCTCACTCATGACGGCGAACTTGACGCCTGCGGCGTGGAAAATTTCCACCATAGCGCGCGCAATCTTCTGAGCGCGGCGATCGTAACTAGCCGAACAGCCGACCCAATAGAGCACGTCGTATTCGACGCCGGGCTTGGCGATTTCAACGTCAAGTCCCTTGGCCCACTTCAGGCGGCTTCCGGGATCCATACCCCAGGGATTGCCGACGCTCGAAGTGTTTTCCAAAGCCTGAGCCAGACCTTCAGGGAAGTCGCCTTCTTCAAGCGCCAGATGACGGCGCATCTGAACGATGATATCAGGCGTCGGAATCTGTGCCGGACAAACCTTCGTACAGGCTCCGCATGTGGTGCAGCTCCAAAGCGCATCCTTGGAGACAATGCCGTCAATGAGAGGCTTGTCGGCATTGGCCCCGTTCATGCGGGCCTTGAGCGATAAGATGAGGGCCTTGGGATCCAGAGGCGCGCCGGAGGCTGCTGCCGGACAAACCGACGTGCAGCGACCGCATTCGGTACAGCCGTCGAAGCGGATGCGATCGATGCGACCGAACTGGCTGAATTCGGAAATGCCGAAACGTTCCTGCTCTTCAATGTTTTCGATCTTGGCAAGCGCACCGCGCGGTTCGGGTTTCTTGACGTAGATCGAAGTCGGGGTCTTGAAGAGGTGTGCGTAATAGGTCAGCGGAATGGAGGCGATAAAGCCCAGAGAGGCCAGACCGTGAATAACCCAGATGAAGGTGTGGTAAACCTTGAGCGTTTCTGGGGCAGTGCCGATGAAAATCTGTGCGAGCGCGTTGCCCACGAAGCTCACGCCGGCCCATTGCG
>ENA-ORNB01001196-ORNB01001196.1-human-gut-metagenome-genome-assembly--contig:-NODE-1196-length-20007-cov-2.707799_pt1 | contig 20007 bp, 18 predicted proteins | sample MGYA00242112_ERZ509016 | MGnify/ENA primary metagenome ERZ509016 (study PRJEB26280, sample SAMEA2338705) | human gut metagenome | biome: human gut; feature: human-associated habitat; material: faeces...
AAATTTATTGACTGGCTTAGGAATCAGCCGAGATCGAGACCTGTTTTGATCATTGACGACGAAGCAGATCAGGCATCGATGAACACAGTGGCAAAGATGAGCGGCGAAGAGGAACTCGATAGTCCTGCACTAGCAGAGGAGCGCCAGGAGGCCTCAAAGATCAATTCACTGATTCGCCAAATCATCAAACTTTTTCCCTGTTGCAGCTACGTTGGATACACAGCGTCCCCCTTTGCCAATCTTTTTGCGGATGCATCGGTTGATTCTGAGAAATTTGGGGAAGACTTGTTTCCCAAAGATTTTATTGTTCCGCTTCAAACGCCCGACAACTATTTTGGTCCGAAGGAGTACTTTGATCCAGACTCGAAAGAAGAATCGGTCCTATTCGTGCCTTTCCCTCTTGACGAAGCAAATAAATGGATTGTGAAGGATCAAGATGAAGTGGGCAATCTCCCGCCTACAGCACATAAGTGCATTCTTCAATTCATTGTTTCTTCTGCCATCAAATTTTGGAGAGCTCAATGCCGGAAAGGAAATCTTTCCGCCGACAAACCTGAAGAAAGCGGCATGCTGATCCATGTCAGCCATTTGGTTGATGTTCAGAAAAGGCTAGCGCAACAAATCTCTGAAGCATGTTTCAACATTCGCCGTTGCATAACGTATGAAGGGCCCGACTCGGAACTTGGTCCGAAGCTGGCGAAGATATTTGAGCAGCAACGTGAGACGACGGAAGTTGTTAGATCCGCCAGAGATGATGTAGATCGCAAAAAAGATTGGTCGCTGCCGGAATCTTTTTCGGATTTGTGGCCTTGGATTCAAAAAACAGTTGACGCTCTCGCAGTCGTAGTTGTCAACGGTGAATCGGAACCGGATCGGGAAGGTCTTCTGCGAACGAATACAGACGCAGATAAATGTTTGAAGCCTCTTATTTGGATCGGCGGAAACAAGTTGTCAAGAGGACTTACTATTCCATCGCTTTGCATGAGCATCTTTTTGCGTACAACGGGCGCGGCCGATACCCTCCTTCAGATGGGACGATGGTTCGGATACCGCGACGGTTACGCAGATCTGTGCCGCATCAGTACAACGATTCAGCTTGCTAACCGTTTCATGAAGGTCAGTTGCACTCTGGATGATCTAGGCGAACAAATAAGCACAATGAATAATCTCGTGCGAACTCCAAAGGACTACCGATTGATTGTTCAACAACACCCTGGATTCCTTCTGACGTCTCCCAACAAAATGCGCACGGCAACGGATGCTTCCTGTTGTTACGCCGGATATCATACGGAAATGCGCCAATTTCTGGTGGCTGATCAAACGCCGCACAATAACTTTGTAGCCGCCGAACATTTCATTAAAAATGCTGATGATTTCGGCAGGAGAGTTTACGATTCGGATTGCTTAGAGGAGTCAGAGGAAAAGCAACCGAATTGGACGAAAGAAAACACGCATCCGTCTGGTTGCCTGTGGCGATCTGTGCCGGCAGATGTCGTCATGCAATTTTTCAAATCTTATTGTTCTCCCGAAGGAATTGGTTCAAGCAACCAAGAAATCGGACGAATTCTTCGTTACATCGAAAAAGAGAATGAAGAAGGGCGCCTTTTGAATTGGAATGTGTGGATGCCGAAGGGGAGAGGCACCAACGATTGGCTTGCACTCAGAGGCGAGTTTTATCCTTCAGAACGTAATAGCAAAAGCGACACTCTGGATGGGGATTATTTAAGACTATCCATCCTGCAAACGAGCGACGATCAGTTCAATGGCGTACGAAAGTCCATTCTTGATGCAGCACGACAGTCCATGGAGAATTCAGAAACCGATGGAAAACGAGGCGAGCTTCCGACAGGTTAGGGTTTTTGCGGCTCGTCCTGAAGTTGCAGGCGACTATGCAAATGAAGGTTATCTGAGGCTATACGCAGTTCAGTCGCGTCGTTTTAGCGAAGAAAAGAGAGATTCACTTTTTGCTGCGTCAGGAAGCAAATACCCGCTTATCAGTTACGCTGTTTGGATGCCGGGCAACTTGATAGTTCACGGGAAAACCAACTCTTCAGTCACAGCCAACAACAGTGAAGAGCTCTGATAAGGCGAAAAAAGGATAATGCATCATGGTTCAAAGTGATATTCGCAACGGTGTTCTGGGCTTGTCACGGAAAGCTCTGATTGCGCTTTGGAAACAATCTCAAGACGGTAACGGCATGGAACTTCCTATAACCAAGGGGGCAAAACTCTACTGCGCTAAATCCGGTCGAGAAACGGTGCTCTTTAGTTTTCCCGGCATTCGTCAAGCAAAGATTAAGTCGGCCAAAGGCTTTACAGTAAAGATCAAGACCGACGAAAAAGACGGAACTTGCTTCATCGTAGAAAACAGTTCAGACCGCGATGAAGATTTATTCGCCTATGTTGTGTTGGATTTGTTGGAGCTTGACTTCCGAAGCGAAAAACAACCAGCCGAGCGGCGTTTCAATGTAATTGTCAGCCGAATGAAAGCATGGAGACAATTCATGAAAGACCGAGGAAGGCGACTGACCGCAAGCCAGGAACTAGGGCTTGCCGGTGAACTCTTTTTCCTTAAAAACTGCCTCGAAAGAAATATCAGTATTTCATTTCTCCAATCTTTTTGGACCGGACCGCTACGGTCGGCCAGAGATTTTGCATTCGGCAGCGACGTCTATACAGAAGTAAAAACGAGTACGGTGCCGTTGCCTCTGAGAGTCAAAATTGATTCGCTTGAACAACTTGATGCTACTTCAGTTCGAAGGCTGCTTCTTTGCGCAGTTGTTATGCAAACAGATGAATTGACACCACAAGTAGCCGGAGGAACGCAAGATCATTCCGACAGATTCCAAACACTGGATCAAATGGCCGAAGAAGTTGAATTGAAAATCCAACCGGCTTGCCTCAAAGAAGAATTCAAAACGCTTCTCATCATAGCGGGGCTCACAGAAGAACAGCGCAAAGAAAGCCGTCGCAGATTCTGCCCGCAGTCTTTGCAGTTTTTCCGTGCTGAACATTTGCCGAGGCTTACGCCCGGAAAAATACCGGGGATCACTAAGGCAACTTATGAGATTGAGCTTTTAGATGCTTCTGGTGTCCTTCCCGTTGGATCAGAGAACGCTCAGATCGAAGAAAGCGAAGCGTGGAAGCTGTTGATTGCCAGTGGGGCCGCAGAACCGCTCGTGATTCCAACTGATCCGGAGGATCAGGATCTTCAGCATTGAACGAAATAACCTGCGTACGTAAAGAATTGAGATGTCTGAAATGCCTAGCCAGATGTTGAAAAATCAGAAAGAAATGCTTGACAGCATTCGGAGCGATCTCGAATCAAAAAGAGATTCAGATCCCGAAGTTCAAAAAAGCGAACATTTGCTGGAACTGGCAATTGACAAGCTTGTTGAACGTGAAAGGCTTTCTTCGTTCACCGGTCCAAAAGATAGTTTCTCAGCAAAGCCATTGGGTAACGAGACTGCCATGGCTGACGGCTTCGGTCTTAGTTATTACGGCGAGAATGACGAAGAAGCTGTAAACGTTGACGTTTTTGTTGTAGATCCATATGTCCCAGCGGTTGTTGAAAAGCTTGAAAAACAAAAATTGGCAGGGCTTTTTAAAAAAGCCAGAGGATTTATCGAATATTTGAAAAACGGGACTCTTGAAAGAGAAGTCCCCAAGCAGCATCCCTCAAAGGAAACAGAACACGCTGTGTACGAGGCTGTTTGTCAGGGTTTGGTGCGCGAGTGGCGGATCTGGATTGTGACTGCCTCAGTATGGAAAACTGTTGGCGAAAAAGCCATTCCTGTCCCCGAGAAAGAACTTGCTGATGCAACGATCGAAGTGCTTGACTTGGATTTTTTCCGAATGGAAGAAGACACGGGCATTTCACAAAAGTTTAGTGCCCCGGGGCTACCCTGCATTGCCTTTGAGGATAGTAAAACAAGAGGCTATTCATGCTATTTGACAGCTGTCACCGGAGACATTCTGGCCGATCTTTACCACAAGCACGGAACAGGGCTGGTTGAAGAGAATGTGCGTGCTTACTTAGGCAACAACAAGGTTAACAAGCAAGTCAAGGAAACTATTAAGAATAATCCTGAAAATTTTCTGGCATTTAATAACGGCCTTGTCATTTCGGCCGGTCGAGTGGTGTGCCAGGAGTCCGGAGTGGGAAATGCCTCAATCCTAGAAATCAATCAAATGCAGGTCATTAACGGCGGCCAGACGACAGTGAGTATTTACCAGTCTCTTTACAACACGACGAAAGCCAGAAAGGAACAAATGCGGCGCAGTCTGGAAAATCTCTGGGTGCCGGTGAAAATTGTTGTTCCGGATGCCGACTTGGATGACGGCGAGAAGCGGATGTTGCGTAGCAGAATTTCGCAGGCCGCCAACTCGCAAACAGCCGTAAAGACGAGCGATCTGGCGGCAAATGAACCTTTCCAAATTGGTTTGGCAAAGATTGTGCAAGACCTCAGAACAGCAGACAATGACTACTGGTTCTACGATCGTGCACGCGGACTGTATCGGGCTGAGCAGGACAAAGTGAAATACAGCAAGAAAAAGCTGTGGGAGAACGAGCATCCTTCGAAAAAAGTATTTGATAAAACGGACGTTTCGTCTGCCTGGTTGGCTTGGAATGGTTATCCGGTGGCTTGTGCCAAGGGCAAGGAGGTTGCTTTTAATTACTTCCGTGAAAAATTGCTCGATCCAAAGGAAAGTTTGCCGAAGCCGGAATACGGTCCGCTCAATGAGTCATTTGCCAAGAAGCTCATCTGTCAGCTCTTCATTATGAGAGAGTTGGAAAAAACAATCGGCAGTGCCGCTGTTTCCAGAGATATGCGGATTCAAAATCCAAGAGTGCCTGTAATTTACTCAATTTATATTTTTAGCAGAACTTTTGGCCCGTACATTGATTGGGATCTTATCTGGCAGTATCAACACACGCCCGGGCAAATGCTCACTTTCCTTCTGGCCATGACACGCCGCGTTGACAAAATTCTGCGCGAGGAAATGGGATCAGTCATGATTTCAATGTGGGGGCGAAAGGCAATTTGTCAGGAAACTTTAGTCAATCGATTTAACTATCAAGATATTGAGTTCAACACTGAAATGGATGGGCTTAAGTTGCCTTCGGGCTTTATGCTTCCGCAGTCTCTTTGTTGAGAAATTACAATTTTGCCCTAATACGAATTAGACGAAAGGGTTCTCATCATGGCATTGAAAGCAAAACCGTGCAGCCGCAGGATGTGGATGTTCCCGCGCAATATTCGTCGTATTGAACCTTGGAAAATTTCACAAATTGCAAGTCTGATTCAGGCTGCAATGGGTGAAGTAGGAAACCAAGCGCTACAGGATGGCCTGTATGCACAGTTAAGCAAACTTGGCGTCAAGCGGGAAAAGCAGAATGACGGGACAGGCGTATCCGATCCCGGCGGTTTTCGCACTTACCTGGCTCAATTGGCTTGCCTCGGGCTTTTCTATGTAAGCAAAGACAAAACTTACGTTCCTACTTACGCGGGCGAGGTGCTGATTCAAGGCGAAAATCCTGTCGGTGTTCTTCGTTGCCAGTTGCTTCGGCTTCAGTACCCTTCGGTCTATGGTTGGAGCCACAACGTACAGATTGATCCGGCAATGCGAGTCAAACCCTTTGCGTTCATTATTCGATTGCTTCGTGATTCTCGCATAGAGGGTTTTTTAACCTGTAGAGAAGTTGCCGTCTGCGTCATTTATGGCCGCACGCGGGGAGATTTCGAAAAATGTGTTGACAAAATTCTGAGCCTCCGTGCGGATCCGTTAAAAGATCTGGTTGATGTTGTGGATGCTCTGGAAGATCTATGTACTCCCAAGCGTTGGAATAAGCCCGACGATGTCCTTTGGGATCGAGGATTAACGGACGCAGGTCAGATTGCCAACACGGCTCTCAACTACATGATCGCCGTCGGTTTTGTGGAAGCAGAAAAAGGCAATGCAGGAGGGGATACCGTTTATCGTCTTACGACGGATGAAAAGGCACTCGCAGACATCAATCAATGGATGCCTGAAGAAGCAAAACTCGAAAACGTTCCCAATGATCCCACCGTGTGGATCAACGCTCAGAATCGATTCGGCCGTTACGACAAAGATAAAGTTATCTCAATCGGGCAGAAAAAGAGAACTTTCGGCTTTGCTGCACTTATTAAGGCAGCCTACGTTTCGGAAGTGGAGCGCTCTCCCTATGGTTTCGATCATGCGGCTTTTGTCAAGGCCAAGGCTGCGCAATGGCAAAAATCAGAAACGGAAATTGAAGCCTGTGTCACCGATCTAAGGAAACGCATTACAGATATTTCCAGAACCGCTCTGATCAACGCGGCAAATTCGGGGGGTTCCGAGGCCATTCAGTTAGAAATTGGCATAACGAACGTTTTCCGCAGTCTCGGATTTGATCTTTCCGAGCATATTGGACAAAAGAAAACATCTATTAATCGCAAAGGCGGTTTTCCGGACATCTATATTCGCTCCTCTACAGTGTCCGGAAGTGCGATGGCCGACACAAAGGCCACATCAAAATACAACTTCCCTCTAGGAGATACACAAAAACTTGGAAGCTACTACAGAGACGCCTGGAAGGAAATCGATCCTGTTGCGCCAAGCCGCTTTTTTCTGTACGTTGCCGGAAGTTTTGCCAAGTCACAAACTTCGATCGAAAACACATTGGCTGACTGCACCCAAGATTACTGTGCCCCCGTGTCCGCAGTAACGGTCTATGCACTTCTTGATCTGGCAGGGAATGGAGACAGACCTTCTGCATCGGCGTTAATGAAGGTTTTCAGTTCGCCGCGTTTTTTCAACTCGGATACGCAGATAATTCAAGCCGCAAGAAATTTGTAGGATGCTCATCAAGTTGGGGCAATACAGGCTACAATGCGAGTCTTCATTACGTAGCTTGAATTGCAGCAGCAAAATGCGCACTGAAACCCTTAGAGTCCGCATGTCCGAGAAGGAATACCAAGAGTTTTCCAATAAATGTGCGGAAGACAAAGTTAGCATGTCCACAAAGGCTCGAGAGCTTCTTGCCGCTTATGCAGGCTTGCCGACGATCTCGTTGCCGCCTATAGCGGAGGAGGATGTGGATATCCCGCATCTCGAAGGGGCTAGGGTATTAACAGTTGGTGAAATGTTTTCTGGACCGGGCGGCATTGGTGTTGCGCTAGGGCGTTCGAAATTTGAGGGCTTTTCTTTTGCTCACGCTTGGGCAACGGACTATGACCCGGATACCTGCCGAACCTACAAGGAAAACGTTCTGAAAAATGAGCCTGAGGCGTTGAGCATTTGCGAAGATGTGCGCAAACTCGACATCGACAAACTGCCGATCGTTGACGGTTTTCTGTACGGTTTCCCGTGCAATGACTTCTCGCTTGTGGGCGAAAGCAAGGGACTGCACGGAAATTTCGGCGGACTCTATGCATATGGCGTGAAGTACATTGATCGGGCTAATCCGCTTTTCTTTTTTGCGGAAAATGTGTCTGGACTTTCGTCGGCCAACGAGGGAAAGGCTTTTCAGCAAATTCTTAGGGCACTCAATAATGCCGGCAAGTACGGATACAACATCACGGCGAATCTGTACAAGTTCGAGGAGTACGGTGTTCCGCAGGCGCGTCACCGCTATATCCTGATCGGCATCCGCGGCGATCTGGGACTACGCTTTAATGTGCCGAAGCCGAACGGCGTTATGAAGTCGTGCCGTGAAGCACTGCAGAATATTCCAGCAGGCGCGGCTAACCAAGAGCCAACCAAACAGACAGCAACTGTAATCGAGCGCTTGAAATACATTCGCGAAGGCGAGAACGTCTGGCAGGCGGAAGAAAGCGGGCGGTTGCCCAGCCGCTTGTGTCTCAACGTTAAGGGCGCTCGTATGTCTCAGATCTATCGGCGCCTTGATTCCACGAAGCCTTCCTATACGATTACCGGATCCGGCGGAGGTGGAACTCATGTCTACCACTGGTCTGAGAATCGAGCGCTTACCAATCGCGAGCGCGCTCGTCTGCAGACCTTCCCCGATGATTTTGTGTTTTATGGAAGCAAGGAAAGCGTCCGCAAGCAAATCGGAATGGCTGTTCCGTGCGACGGGGCGCAGAAAATTCTCGAGGCTGTGCTCATGACATTGAGCGGCCGAGAGTACGAAAGCGTAGATCCGTCAGTGGGCTACTTCCCTGCCAAGTCAATCAAGTAGGTTCATCTATGGCCGACGTCTTCACTCCTCAGAAACGCTCGGCAATTATGCGGTCAATTAAAGCTGCCGATACTAAACCGGAGGTACTGGTTCGGCGGCTTCTTTTCGCCTCCGGATTTCGATTTCGTCTCAGACAGTCAAAATTGCCGGGAAAGCCGGATATTGTGTTGCCGAAGTGGAATCTTGCAGTCTTTGTAAATGGTTGTTTTTGGCATCAGCATGAAGGATGTGCAAGAGCTTCAATTCCACACAGTAAAGAGGGGTACTGGCTTCCTAAGCTAAGACGAAACGTGGAGCGCGACCAAGAAGAATATCGTGCGCTCCAGTCTGCGGGATGGCGCATTCTTGTTGTTTGGGAATGCGCTTGTCTTTCCAGTACTAATCACGACTTGGAAACAATGCTTAAGGACTTTGTGTCTGGTGGAATGCTCTACGGCGAGATCGGAAGGGATTGGCGTTCGAAAGAGCGCCGATTGATCTTGACTCGGACACAGTCGGTATCTATTTGGTAGTCGTGCCAGCTTGGAACGGATGAGTCCTTGTCGAAAGTTGGCGGGGCAGGAGCGACTAATTCCTGCTTCTCGTAAGAAGAGTGCCGATAGCAATCTTTTTTTCGGACCTTTCCAATGATTGTTGTTGCATCCGTCGTTTTTTGCCCTTATAAACGCTTCGTTTCTTCGCTAGCTCAATTTCCTCGCGCTGGCATTCTCGAAATATGGAACGAACAAACTGGCAACGGTCCCAAGCATTACCACCCGCAGGCGATCTGACATGAACTTTGCTGACGGACTGCATCCGCAACTTAACGGAGATGTTCTATTAGGGTTAGGGGGTATTCTTTTTTTTGGCTATGTAGTTGTAAAGCGTACTCTTGCCGATCCCGAGGTACTGTGCAGCCTTAACGACAGATGTTCCAGTCTCACATAGACGGAGAGCTTCTTTGAGTTTAGCTTCGTCAATGGGGGCCCTGCCTTTGTAGGCGCCACGTGCCTTGGCTTTCTCGATACCTTCGCGTTGGCGTTCCTTGATGAGGCTTCGTTCAAATTCGGCGACCGCACCGAGCAACTGCAACAGGAGTACGGCCATCGGTGACGACTCTTTGTCTGGGGAAAACGTCAGGTTTTCTTTAACGAAAACCAGAGTTGCTTGGGCTGAAGTGATGTTCTCAACGAGCCGCAGTAAGTCCTGCAGATTGCGCGCAAGGCGGTCCATAGAGTGAACGTAGATCACGTCTCCCTGGCGCAGGTGCGTGAGGAGATTCTGGAGTTCGGGACGATTCGTGCCTTTGCCCGAAGCGTGATCCACAAAAAGTCGATCTAGTTTCAGATCGGCAAGTTGCCGTTCTGTATTTTGACCGTCAGAGCTGACGCGCACGTAACCAAAATTAGCCATAACGAGAAAATTCCATTAGGAGTCTTAATTCTGCTGGAAATTCCATCTGGGGTCAACTGTAAATTTTTATATGGAAGAAATCCAATCGAAAAACGACTTCCATCTTGGGTGTACAACAAATGGAATTTACTGTAGAAGAGTTGCAGCCAACCCAGTTTTTGGGAAGGAAGATCTCCTAGTGATCTGTTTTTCAGGGTTTATCCTGATAATTTTTTTTGATCGCTGACCGATCGAATAACGATTCGGTTCCTTTCCAAGGAAATTCGAGGATCAGTGCTTAGTTCCCCTAAGCAGAACGCCAACTCTCCGAGGTGCTCTTAAATGCCCTGCAGGGATTAGGGATAGATGGTCTCCCAGCGCCTTCCAAAATGACGATAGCTGCAGCTTGATAAAGCCATTTGTAACAGGTGAACTTTATGATTACTTTGAAGCGATCTCATAAATTGGCGCCTACTGAAAGGAAGCGAAAAATTGATGAAACGACGGTTCCTTGCGGATGGGCTGATCCCGGTACACGCATTCTCCTTAGGAAAGAAGAGCTTTTGAAGATTTGTGGGCTTTCCGACTCATCCTTTGCGAGCTTGAAATTCTGCGATGATCCCTTTCCCGCGCCCTATTTGTTTATTACCCCGCGCCAGCCTCGATGGCTCGGGTCGGAAGTGGCCGCGTGGCTTTTGCGACGTCGTGAACGGCGCGAAGAGTTTGCGCGTCAGGCAGTGCCTTCTTCTAGTTTCAAAAAGAAGGAGGAAGCATGACATTCGAGGATATGGTTGACCGCTTGGTGGAACTGGGTGGTTTGCCTGCCAAACAGCGCAGGTTGGCACTTCAGGCGCTTGGGGAGGATGTGTCTTCTGAAGAGGGCAGGCTCGTCATGCAGGCAGGGCTCCAGGCACTGTTGTTGAGTAAGGGCGTTACGGTTGAAGAACCTAGAGCTATGTCTGACTTGATGCAGTTGAGTCTCAATGGGATCGTGAAAGATATTGCAAGCTATGTACGGAAGTACGTGTCAATGGATGAGGTCATGCAGTTGCTGGTTGTCTACTACAGCCTTATGACTTGGTTCGTACCGTACCTTGGTGCAGTGCCGTATCTTTATATAAGATCCCGAGGTCCTGGCTGCGGAAAAACTCAGTTGGGATACGTCATGCGCAATCTGTGTTGCCGCAGTGTCTTGACGGAAAGCATCTCTGTGGCGGCTTTGGCACAACTCTATGAATTGCACCAAGGATTAACGCTTGTGCTTGACGAAGTTGACAACTGGAAGCAAACGGACCGCGCTGAAATTTTCTCACTTTTCAAAGCCAGTGTTCGGCCGGGGGCTGGACGTATTGTTTTGCGCCAAGATGGTAGGTCGAAAACATCTGTGCCTGTTCAACAAGATTGTTTCGGCCCCAAAATTTTCATAGGTATCCAAAAAGAGTCGACTTTTGACACAGCCTTGTTGTCAAGGTGCTTAATTGTCGAATTGCAGGAACTCCAAGGAGTGATGCCGTACGTGGCACCATTTGCAGACGATGAAGAGGCGGCCAGAATTCGTTGCGCCTGTGCTACGCTCTCGAAAAACTATGGCCTATCCAAAACATGTGCCCGACAAGTTGATCTCCGCCAAGGATTGGAGAGCTTAACACCCAGGCAGTTCGACACAATAGAGCCTCTATTGATTCTTGCATCTATTGTTGATGCCGAACGGGGCCTCAGGCAAGGAGGGGATGTAGATGCGCTCAGAGCCTATGCTTTAGGTGTGATGAGTCATGGTGCTGACGACTCGTATGAGAAACAACTGCTGGTGGAAATTAGATCAGCGATCGAAGTGTTTCAAAATGGCATTCGGGATTTAAGCAAGGACGCTCGCCTTTATGGCTATGTAGCACTAGAGCCGTGTCGGCTTGTTAGTCGCCCGCCTCAATGGAAGACACCCCAAGATGAAAGAGATGTGGTCACGAAGTTCAGTCTGATCCGTGGTTTGGGAGGCGAACTTGGCATACATCAGGTAGAACTTTACGCTCAGGTGCTAAGGCAGGAGGACAGTGTGCTTTATCGTCCACCGGAAAGTTTTCGTCAGAAAACGACTGCACAGGGAGTTCTTAAGCCGGGGGCTTTTGCCGAAATCATCAGGAAGTATGTTCGAACTAAAAGCTCTGGAACAGTTAGGTATGTTTCCTTAGATGATTTAGATCAAGTACTCCTGAAGCAAACGGGTAAAGGTATATGTTGCCTTACTTCGCTTAAACAACGATTTCATCGATAAATACTGAAACTGCAAAGACAGCACCGGCGTGAACTTGAAGACCGGTGCTGTTTTAACTGCGCGTTACGGCTCTAGACTAACAAGAGAGAAACAAAATTTCGACCAGGCTTCCATAATCGGTCGACGCTCCTCAAGAAAATCGCTTCTCTGGTAAGCGGCTTCGACTTGCGAAGGCGGAGAGTGATCCAAGGCCTTCTCGACGAACTTGCTGGAGAAGCCTTGTGCCAGAGCCCAGTCCTCGAAAGTTGACCGAAGTCCGTGTGGCGTGACGACGCGGCCGCGATTCTCTGGATCGAAGAAGCCTTTGCTAGTTTTTTTCAAGTCTTTTTCGTGCAGCATCTTCAATAGACGCCTTACAGTTGCGGACTTTTGAGGGTGACTTAGGTCTCGGTACGAAGGAAGGACGAAGTCCTCATCGCAAAGCGTGATTCCGAGCTCTAACCAGCAACTCTTGATTTTGACAAAGACCGCAATCATCTCGGTGGTAATGGGGATACGTAGTGGAGCCACAAGGGCCACTCCTTTTTGAGAAACTTTGCGGCACTCAGCAGGGATGCTCCAAACTTTTGCTTTAATATCAATGTCTTTCCATCGCGAGTACCACTCTCGGCATTCGATGTTGGGGTTGGAATCGAATGCCAAAAAATTACCGACGCGTTGCGCTGTTAGCAGGACGAGGAGTAGCCCGAGAGCTGCCAGAGTATCACGCACGGTTTTTTGTGGTGCCCAAGCTAAAGCCACCAGTCGAGGAGTATCTGCGGGGTTCATGCGAGCATGATGCGCGGCAGGCGGAAGCTTTTTTGGCAGAGCCATACGAATGACTTCTTGCTGAATAGGAAAAGCGTTGGCGTCTAGAAGTCCTTTGAGTAAAAACCATTTTACAAGGCCACTGACAATGGCCAAGCATTTTGTGCGCTCAGCTTTGCGAGTAGCTATGGGGGCCAAGCAAGCGATGACAAGATGGTTAGTAAGTTGGGTTGGGTGTAATTTTCCAATCAACGGCGCAAGATATTTGTGGTATCGCGCCTCCATGACCAATATTGCCTTGTCAGGGTGTTTGTTGGTCTTGGATTCCAAAAGCTCGTCATAACGGTAGTGGAGATACTCAGGCAACAGACTGTCAATTGTGTCATCGGTGCTGCCGTTGAGGGGGGAGTGAGAGCCAGAGTCCTTGTCTGGTTGAATTTTCTTCGGATTGGGTCTTGTACCAGTTTCCAGAAAATTTTGCCTCATACTCAAAGCCTTGTTGCGAGCTTCAGCTAGGCTAACTTCTGGGTAGCGGCCAATAGTGGTACTTAAGCGTTGACGCCCCGCCATGAGGTCAAAGTGCCAACGTCCAGATTGGTGGATGGATAGTCCGGGGGCACCGTCAATACGCAAACTCTTTTGTTGCCAGGTACAAGATAGAAATTTTTTAAGTTGACGATCGTTGCTAAGGCGAGAAATTTTGGTACCAGCTTCGGTGGTAAAAATCGGTTTTCTGTCCGTCATCAGGCACTCCACAAATACGTAATAGCGCCATTTTGTACGTAAATCGGTACGTAAAAAGTGGCTTCGCTACAACTAAAAAATTTTGTGTGGGGCAACCAGGGGCAACTTGAAGAACTTTTAAAATTTTTAACAATTTCAATAAGTTACAGCTCAAGTTGTAGGAATAAAAAAAGCACGCCACAGAGGGCGTGCTTCAGTAACTTGGTGCCCCAAGACTGACTCGAACAGACGACCTACCGCTTACAAGGCGGTTGCTCTACCAACTGAGCTATTGAGGCAAGAAGAGCGCATTATACAGATGAATGTCAGACTTTCGTAAACACAGGGAAGTCTGTTGGTTCATCTTTTTTGACTTTCTTTTCAGGCGTCGGTGTTACCGGGAAGTAGGTCACCAGATTGGTGTCTTCCTTCGGATAAACGGCGGCTACTCGGTTGAGCGGTATGTAGATGCTGCTGATGCTTTCGCCGAAGCGAGCCTGGAAGGAGACAGCTTCGTCGTCAATCACGAAATTGTTCACGGCTTCTTCTGAAATGCAGAAAACCATGGTGTTGTCGGGATTGGCCAGATGGCGCGGCACGTCGCACGCATCATCGACTTCGACGAGCATGTAGGGCGTCTGTCCGCGGTTTTCACACCAATTGACAATGGCCTCAATCAAGTGTGGGCGGAAATCCGGACACTGCAGAGGCATGACGACCGTTTTGTTGTTCAGAGCCATGAGAGTCTCCTTGACGGAAATTAACGGCGCATCACTTTTTCAGAAGGCGTCATCGAGTCGATGAACGAATTGCGGGCAAACACCGTTTCGGCGTACTTCAGCAGCGGAGCGGCGGAGCTCGGCAGATCGATGCCGTACAGCCCGAGGCGCCAGAGCAACGGGGCCAGCGTGATATCGAGCATCGTGAATTCGTCGCCCATCAGGTACTTGTGCTTCGAAAGAATCGGAGAGAGCTGGATGAGCTGTTCGCGAATCTGTGCGCGGGCTATCATTTTGCGCTTTTCGTCGGCGTCGCGCTTTTCAAGCAGGCGTACGAAGCTGAAGAGTTCGCGTTCGAACGTGTAGATGAAAAGGCGGGCGCGCGCACGCATAATGGGATCGGCCGGCATCAGCTGCGGATGCGGGAAGCGTTCATCGATATACTCATTGATGATAGTGGACTGATACAGCGTCAGATCGCGTTCCATCAGGATGGGCAGTTCGCCGTAGGGATTGAGCTTGGTTATCTCGGCGGGCGGGTTGCTCGGATCAACGTCAATCACTTCAAAGTCGCCGCTTTTTTCATGAAGAACGAAACGGCAGCGGTGCGAAAAGGGGCAGGTGGCACCCGAGTACAAAACCATCATAAGTATCTAAACACCAAAAGAACGAAAAGGGGAAAACTCAGCCTAGCTGAGGAGCCGAGCTTTTCGAAAATCAAAGAAGGTTGAATTTTACCGAAATCGCTTGAAAATCGCGAGAAAAATCACGTAACATACTGAATTTAAATAAAAATCAGATTGAAAGAAGGAAGGAATAATGAAAAAGTTTCTGCAGGAATTTCAGACTTTTATTTCGCGGGGTAACGTGCTTGATTTGGCAGTTGCCGTGATCATTGGCGCGGCGTTTTCCGCCATTGTCAACAGTCTGGTCAAAGACCTGATCAATCCGCTTCTGGGCTTTCTGGTGGGCAAGCCCGACTTCACCGGTCTTTTTATCGTGTTATCGGAACCAGCGGGCTACACGGGACCGCGCACCTATGAGGCGCTGACTGCCGCAGGCGCAACGGTTTTTGGCTATGGTGCATTTCTTACGGCCGTTGTGCATTTCCTGCTTCTCGCTTTCGTGATCTTCTGGCTTATCAAAGTGGTTACGGGACTGCGAGTCCGTCTGGAAGCCCTTGCCAAGGCCGACAAGGAAAAGGCAGAGGAGGCGCCCAAACCTCAAGTGACGCCCGAAGACATCGCGCTGCTACGCGAAATTCGCGATCTATTGAAAGAGGCCTCTGCCAGGAAGTCCTGACAGAGGCTCGGAGAGGTTGTCTGCGTGTGGATCAAACGGGATTATCGATGTCGATGAATGTGACGTCTATGTCCGTTTCAGTGGCGATTCGTTCGCCCAGAGCGCGCACGCCGAAGCGTTCGGTAGCGTGGTGTCCGCAAGCAAAGTAGGTGATGCCAAGTTCCTTGGCCTGGTGGAAAGTGCGCTCGCTCACTTCTCCCGAAATGAAGCAGTCGCAGCCGATGGCGGCAGCCTCTTCGATCAAGTCCTGCGCTGCGCCCGTACACCAACCGATGCGTCGGATTTCCCCCTGTTGCGGTCCCAAGACAAGCGGTTTGCGGTTTAAAAGAGTTTCAAGTTGGTCGGCGAGGTCCGGCACCGTTATCGCGCAGTCGCATGGTGCCGACCAGCCGTAATCGCCGAAGCGCATATCGCCCGAAAGGCCCAGGGCTTTTCCGAGCAATGCGTTGTTGCCGATTTCTGGATGATCATCAAGCGGCAGGTGGTAGCCAATGAGGTGCATACCGCTTTCGATCAGACGGGAGATGCGCTGGTACCGAATACCGGTGATCCGCGCTTCTTCGCCCTTCCAGAACCAGCCGTGGTGCACAAGAATGGCGTCGGCGCCTTGAGCGGCGGGCGCTTCAATGAGATCAAGCGAGGCGGTGACGCCGGTCACCAGACGCTTGACATCGCGGCGCCCTTGGACCTGAAGACCGTTGGGCGCGTGGTCGCGGTAAGAAGACGGATCAAGAATGCCGTCGAGCCGTTGAATCAGTTCTCGAATTTGCATATCGAAAAGAGTGCGACAAGCGCTCGGCGAGAGTGCCCCAAGAGCTTGTTGGAGTGCAGGTTAGAGTTTATGGAAGATGCGTTGAGCCGGCCAGCGAGACTTCGGGCGAGCCGCATTGTGATCGTCGGGTGAGCCGTAGCCGAGAGCGACGGCGTACTGAGCGTGCATGCCTTTTTCGCGCAAGCCGAGGATTTCGTCGACCTTGTCGGCGTCCCAGCCTTCGATCGGCGTTGACTGAATGCCCAGAGCGGCTGCGGTGTAAAGCAGGAAACCCTGAGCAATGTAGGACTGCTTGCCGGCCCAGCAGGCGATTTCGCCGGCATCGCGATATTTGCCGACGAAGAAGCGGCGACGCTGCCCGTTGTCAACCTTGTAGGCGGGATCCATGTAGCGGCCGTCGGCTTCTTCCTGATCGTCCAGAGCCTGCATGTAGGGTTCGTCCAGATCGGTGTGAATGGCGCAAACGATCAAACGATCGGAATCCGTCACGCGGCTGTGATTGAAATCGGCGATGGCCGGCAGCAGTTTTTCTTTGGCTTCCTTTGTGTCGGCAATGAAGAACTCCCAAGGCTGAGAGTTCACGGAAGAAGGAGCCAAGCGCAGAGATTCAAGCAGCAGATCGAAATCGGCATCGCTGATTTTGCGCGAAGCGTCGTATTTCTTGGTGGTGTGGCGCTCTTGGAGCAATTTCAAAATTTCCATTTTCGGCTCGTCCTTTCATAAGAAGACGGCGTTGAGCGCCGCGAACGTCCGAAAACAAAACGTTAGCGCACGGCGCAGCAAAGCCGCGGATTATCCCCGAGGTCGTGTACCGTACGCACGGACGCAAAGCCCGTCGACCGGAAAATTGCAGCGACCAATTCTCCCTGATTGTAGCCGTGCTCAACAATGATGCTGCCGTGTTCGCGGAGATGTTTGGGCGCATCAGCCGCCAGAATTCGAATATCGTCCAGCCCGTCGGTGCCGGACGTGAGCGCGCTGATGGGTTCAAAGCAAAGTGCCTTGAGGTGTTCGTCGTTTTCTTCGATGTAAGGAGGATTGGAGACGATGAGATCGAATTTCTCGTCGGCAAAGGCGCTAAACCAGTTGCTTTCGACAAACGTCACTTTGGCGCCGAATGCGTCAGCGTTGCCTTTGGCGACGTTCAGGGCGTCCTTGCTTTTGTCGCAGGCCCAGACTTGAGCCTTGGGGCAGTCAAGCGCAATCGTCACGGCAATGCAGCCGCTGCCGGTGCCGAGATCAAGAACGCGGGGCGCTTCAAGATTCTGGAGAAATGCCAGAGCCTCTTCGATGAGCGTTTCGGTGTCCGGACGCGGAATGAGCGTGGCGGGCGTGACGTGAAAGGGGCGTCCCCAGAACTCTTGCGTACCCACAATGTAGGGAATGGGTTCTCCGGCCTGGGCGCGTTGCAGATAGGAGTCAAAAAGCGAGACTTCTTCGTCCGTGAGGGAATATTCCGGATGTGCGATGAGAAATTCTTTGGGTTTGCGGATGGTTGTTGCAAGCAGCAGTCGCGCTTCCGAACGGGAAACGCGTCCTATAGCCTGAAACAAGCCCTGCGCAACCGTCGTCACGCGTTTTCTCCCATCGCGGCGAGCAGTTCGGCGCGATGTTCGTTTTGAAGTGCGGTCAGAATTTCATCAAGATCGCCATCCATGATCGCACCGAGCTTGTAAAGCGTCAGATTGATGCGGTGGTCTGTGACGCGGCCCTGCGGGTAGTTGTAAGTGCGAATGCGTTCGCTGCGGTCGCCGCTGCCGATTAAGCTCTTGCGAGTGCTTGCTTCTTCACTGCGGCGCTTTTCAACCTCCATGGCGTAGAGGCGGCTGGCCAGAACGCTCATGGCGCGTTCCTTGTTTTGGCGCTGGCTACGTTCGTCCTGACATTCGACTACAAGCCCTGTGGGCAAGTGCGTGATGCGGACGGCCGAGTCTGTTTTCTGCACGTGCTGGCCGCCGGCGCCGGAAGCGCGGTATACATCAATGCGCAAATCCTGAGGGTTGATTTTGACGGCTTCCACTTCATCGGCTTCAGGCATGACGGCAACCGTACAGGCCGAAGTGTGCACGCGGCCCTGAGCTTCTGTTTCCGGCACGCGTTGCACGCGGTGGCCGCCAGACTCGAATTTCAGTCGGCTGTATGCACCTTCGCCGATGATTCGGCAGATGACTTCACGGTAGCCGCCGAGATCCGAGTCGCTTTTGCTCACGATTTCCACGCGCCAACCGCTGCGTTCCGCGTAGCGCATGTACATGCGCAGCAGGTCGCCTGCAAATAACGCCGATTCTTCGCCGCCCGTGCCGGCACGGATTTCAAGGAATGTATTTTTGTTGTCGTCCGGGTCGCGCGGCAGGAGCAGGATTTGCAGGTCTTGTTCGAGTTCTTCGAGCTTTTTCTTGCCGGCGAGCATTTCTTCGCGGGCAAATTCGGCGACTTCGGGATCCTTGGCCATTTCTTCGGCCGTGGCGATGTCCTCGAGCGTCTGTTCGTATTCCTTGGTCTTGAGAACAACCGGTTCGATTTCGGCGCGTTCGCGCGAAAGTTCCGTGAAGCGCTTCATATCGTCAGCCGCATCAGGTGCTGCGAGCATGGCATCGAGTTCTTCAAGACGACGGCAGAGACCGAGAAGCTTGGCGCGAATATTTTCTTTCATGACACAAAAAAGAACGGCCGGGTATTTCAGACGGCCTGGGAAAAATTCGAGAGAGGAAATCGCTAAAGAAAGCGGACGCGACTGAAATTGTACGCGTCCGTTGCTTGCCTCTGAAAAGGAAGGAATCTTAGCGGGGACTAAAGAAGTGTCCGACGATCATCGTCATGTGTTCTCGCTCTTCGCTTGTGAGCCCTTCGGCATTACGAAGAAGCACAGTAGGATCGTGCAGGAGTTTATGCATGAAGGCTTTACCGAAGAGATCAATCACAACGGCAGGGTCTTCGCCTTTTTCAATCTGCTTAATTGCTTTGTGCGTGAGCTCTGCGCGGGCTTTTTCCGCACGATTCCTGATGCGGGCGATAGCGGGCACGGCTGCACGCATTTCCAACCACTTTTCGAAAGCCTGCACTCGCATAGAGATGATTACTTCGGCTTTTACGACAGCGGCTTTGCGGCTTTCTTTCCCGGACTCAACGACGGCACCGAGCTCGTCCATGCTGTAGACGTAGACGTCGTCCAGACGGGAGACTTCAGCTTCCACGTCGCGTGGTACGGCCAAGTCAACGATACAGATCGGACGATGGCGACGTTCTTTGACGGCGCGCTCAATCATGCCCAAGCCGATGATGGGAAGGGCGGAAGCCGTACACGACACAATGATGTCGAAGTTGCTGATAACCTGCGGCAGGTCTTGCAGCTTCATGGCTTTGCCGTTGTAACGTGCTGCGAGGTTCTGGCCGCGTTCGAGCGAACGGTTGGCCACGGTAATTGAGCGGGGCTGCTGTGCCGAGAAGTGGGCGGCACAGAGTTCGATCATTTCGCCGGCGCCCACAAACAGCACGTTTGAGTCGGACAGGTTGCCGAACAGACGCAATGACAGACGCACGGCAGCGGCGGCAAGACTCACGGAGTTGATGGCCGTACTCGAGCGCACTTCTTTGGCAACGGTAAATGCATCTTGGAAGAGGTGGTTGAGCATCAAGCCCAGACCTTTGACGTCGCGTGCGGTGGCGACGGCCTTTTTGAATTGGCCGACGATCTGGGTCTCACCGAGTACCATCGAGTCGATGCCTGAGACTACACGGAAAACATGACGAGCTGCTTCGCTCTGTTCGTAGACGTAGACGTGCGGTTGCAGATCGGTAGTGCGCACACCCTTAAGTTCTTCGATGAGTTCAAGAACAGAGTTGGCAGCACGTTTGGGGTCGACCGCTGCGCAGTAGATTTCCGTGCGGTTGCAGGTCGACA
>ENA-ORNB01001199-ORNB01001199.1-human-gut-metagenome-genome-assembly--contig:-NODE-1199-length-19997-cov-6.166784_pt1 | contig 19997 bp, 20 predicted proteins | sample MGYA00242112_ERZ509016 | MGnify/ENA primary metagenome ERZ509016 (study PRJEB26280, sample SAMEA2338705) | human gut metagenome | biome: human gut; feature: human-associated habitat; material: faeces...
ACGAATTATTTGAGTGTGCTTCCTATGCTATCAAGAGGACTTTTTCAGCGGCCTTCACAAGGCCATGGGCGGCCATGCCTCCAGAGGTCCCATCCCCGCCGGGGCTTTTGCTGTCACGTGGCAGAAGCGTGGAATGAAGACTGAATGGAAGAGGATGGTGGAGTAGGATAAATAAGGAAGGAAACAAATGGACAGAAAGAAAACACGGAGTATGGAGAGTAAGAGGTGGACGCTGTTATGTGGTGGGTTACGGGAATGATGGCACGAGAGGTTATGGGGAGGGGAGGAGAAGGCGTCATGGAGTTAAGGTGGAGAATGAGTGAAAAAGGTGAAGGCATCAAGGTGGAGGAGATGGAGTCAAGGAGGAGAAGGTGTCATGGAGTTAAGGATGAGAAGGAGAAATAGAAGATAGAGAACGAGGAGATGGAAAAAGATGGGGGGGGGAAAAAAAAGGAGGGGTCGAGGTTGTGAAGGAGGATAGGGTGGAGGGCTTTGATTGACGCGTCTTGGCAGGGGTTTGAATGCGCCCGGCGGCGGGGGGATTTGCGGCCGTTGGGATGGTTTATGGGGAAATCAAAACGAGTCCGGGCTTCTGCCGGAGCTACTAGGGTGATGTAGTTCTGGTGGAAGCCCGGAGATAGGTTATGTGTGGTGCTGGCTCGGAACTGGAGGTGGATTGCCGGAGAATTGTCGTGTGGGGGTGACGGCTAGAAACTGGTGAAGGAGGACCAGGTGGGGGTATTCAACTCGGCGGCGGATTCGAGGCTGTCGGGATGGTTTGTGGGGAAATTATGACGAGTCCGGGCTTCTGCCGGAACCGCTAGAGTGATGTAGTTCTGGTGGAGGCTCGGAGACTCTGTTATGGTGGTGCCAGCTCGAAACTGGAGAGAGATTCCCAGCGACTCTGTTATGTGTGGTGCTGGCCCGGAACTGGAGGTGGAGGTCCGGAGACTTGTCGTGTGGAGTGACGGCTAGAAACTGGTGAAGGAGGACCAGGTGGGGGTCTTCGACTCGGCGGCGGATTCCAGGTCGTCGGGGAGATTTACGAAGAAGTCGAAACCGGTCCAGGTTTCTACTTGGTCAACGCTGACTGTGTAGTTCGGGTAGCTGTCGGAGTAGGCCTTGTGGTCGAACCAGAAAGCTATGCAGGACGCATCGGAGACCGTTCTGCCGGAATACTTCACCCGGAGCACCAGCTTGTAGAAGTAGTTCGGGATGGGAACTCTCTGGGAGCTGGACTTGGGACTCGTGTAATTTATGGTGCGAGTCTCGCCCTCCTTTTCGAAAGCCACGCCCGTCACCACGTAGATCTCCTCGTTGTGGCTCTTGGCAATGCCCTGGACGGCATTCTCCAGATTGCTCCAGATTCCGCTGTTGAAACTGTTCTGGATCTGCGGAACCTGATTCGTCACGTAGAAAGTCTGGGCCTGCATCGTGGAGTTTCCGTTGCGCGAACCGTTCGGACACATGTGACCTCGCGAATAGGTGCTGTTCGAATAGCTGCCGTCAGTCACCCTGACCTGGTACTTCTCGTCGATGTTCGGATTGTAGCTCCAGCCCGATGGCCGGCTGAGGGATCCCATGTGGCTGCTGTCCAATGGATATGCGGTCCAGAGGGGAGTCGTCATCTGTGTGTCGTAGAAGACTGTGTAGTTCCGCTCGCCGGCATAGGTGGTGCTTACCACATACTGCGAGCCTTCCTTAGCCGAGGCGAGTTCGAGCCAATCCTTGTTAACAGCAGGTTGGGCGCTTCCCGGCATCTTGAAGACGGTCGGCGTGCCGGCATAGAACACTTGCTCGTCGGACGAGTATGTGCCTGTGCCTGATACGCGCGCGAACGCCTGAAAGACGTAGGATTTCCCAGGAACAAGGTCCGAAAGGTGAGCCTCGAAAGTCCCGCTGTCCGTGCCTGTCGCCGTGACCGAGCTGACGGTCAGTTTGTTTGTCAATGAATTTGAGGATGTGCCCCAATAAAAGCCTACTTCGGCAGGTGAAGTGCTGGCCCCTGTGTAAGAGCCCGACAGAGTCACCTCCGTCGAACTCAACACATTGGCCTCAATGTTTCTTACCTCTGCGTATGGCTCACGATCCGTGGGTTCTTGCCCGCCGGCGCCTCCGCTGGAGGGTAGTCAGTCAGTATAGTAAACAACTACTGATGCGATACGGGATTGCGCACCCATAGTAATTGTGAAATCACCCGCTGTAGTAATGGTAACCTTAGTGTCTGATGCTGTAGCGCTAGTAGTTTCTTTTGGAGAATATGTACTATTCTTTAAAGCGTTAACATATTTATATTTATCTTTTGTATCAGTCACGCAATTTACTACCACCTTTGTAATCTTGTAGCCTGCGTTAGCCTTGAAGGTAATGACATTTGAAGCAAACCATCTAGGGGCTGATATGCAATTTTCCCTTGGAGCAGTAGATGACTTACCCTTTTCCTGCACGAAAGAGCAAGAGGTCCCGCTCCAAGTGATGGTGGGGTTATCTTGATCTACATCCTTGAACACGCCATTCGACAAAGTAATGAGTTCACTCTTCTCTTCTGCCGCGCCGCCAACCCCATTCTGTGTGACTTTAATAGCCAAAGAGGTAGCTCCGTCTGCGTTGCTTGCTGATAGAATGATGTAAGCAGTGCGGGCTGCATCTGAGGTGTTAGCTTCTGCCATGTACGATAATTTGCCATCCTTGTCAGGGTAGTTGGCGGTCAGCCAAGCTGGCGCTTCGCCAGTGCCGTCAGCATTTTCAGCTACTTTGCAAGTGATGTTTTCAGCTTCTGCTCCTGTGATGGTAACTGTCATATAGTGGTCAGTTTCATCGTCGTGATTGAGAGAAACTGATGTGCTCTCTGCCTTGATTACTGGTGGGGTCGGTACGGAACCAGTTCCTTTTCCGTCGCTATAAATAGCAACGGCGTCTTGACCTTTTGAATAGCAAGAGAATAAGTTGCTAGAGCTATTATATTTTAGCAGGTTTCTTGAATTTGTTCCACTAGCTTTAATTGTTGCGGCGCCCTCTGCTGTGTAGGAAATCGTCCAAGAACCATTATCATCGTTTGTCTGTTGTGTTTTCAACTGGTTAGCTGAACTAGATGCCGCATAAATATATCCAGAGCCGGTATTGAATGCATAAGTATCGGATTTGGTTCCAGCTTCCAGAGTAAACACCTGTACGTCATTTCCTGGATTAACGATAGTTTTATCCTTTTTTGTCACATCTGCTTGGGGACGATTGCTCTTGTTTTGCGTAGTACTTATAGCGACATTAGCGTTGGCAGCAGCAATGATTACCTTATCACCTATCTTAAGTGTAGAAGCGTCTGTAACGAGGGTATAGATCTCGTCAGATTCTTTCTTTGCAAATCCACTTACGGTAAACTTGGAAATTTTACCTGATTCGAATTTCAGAGTTTTGCTAGTCAAATCTATTGACTTTTCGTATGTTCCGTTCTCTGTCGTCACTGTGATGTCGAGTTTGCCGCCTGACAGGTCAGCAGGAGCACAAGCGAAGAAAATATCCGTCACCTTGCTGGTGAGCAATGATATTGTAGACGATGCACTATTTTCGGAGAGAGAACCATTGAAATCAAAATAATACCTTCCTGCTATGTTTTTACTGCCTGTCAAAGATATGTTTGATACGGCGCCAGCCTCTTCCGGCAAAACGATTGACAAATTACCGTAAGCTGTGACGTGTGAAAAAGCAAGATTGATATGAGTGTCAAATGTCTCTGATTTGTGACTAGCAGCAATGACCTGTGCTGCAGGATCACAAGTGCCCTCGCCTGGGGTTTGAGATGCATTTATTTGAATGTTTCCTTTTGCTCCATCTTTATTCATGCCTAAAAAAGCATCTGCTGGACTTATAACATAGAAGTTATGGCTCATGGCGTTCGCGTCTTGTGCGAAGGCGATTTCAAAAGACGCATTTTTCCCATCCGTGGAGGAGGTTATATTTTCCTTGTTGACAGAACCACCGTTATAAGCGACTCCAACTTTTTCGTCTCCAGTCCACAATGTAGGGTATTTGCCTTCAGCAGTCTTATCTCCGAATGTGGTTTTTGTCTGTATTTCGGATGTGGAGAATGAAACAACTGTCAAATCATCCGAATTGGTGACATTCTGCTCTTTTTGGCAAGATGCCATCGCCAAAACAGAAGTCGCAATGGCTATGATATATGTTAATTTCTTCATGGCAATTCTTGTTTTAGAATGTTCCGTAATCCATTTCATCAGCGTCGTCAATTTGTCCTCCGGTAGCGGTGACAGGTGAGCCCGTAGCCATCGCACTTTCCGTTTCTACGTGAACGACCTGGACTTCAGGGCGTTCGTAATTGTTGGTTGATTTTTTCATGATTGTTGTTAATTATTTTTTATTTATCAGTTTCCATTATTTCAGTAACCATCAAGTGGTCAGATTAGTTACATCCTGCAAAGTTAGTCATTATATAGTATAAATGAAAAATTTTATTCAAAGATGAAGTCGTCGAAAATCAGGTCGTGGTGGTCGCTGTCCGGATGGCCGCTGTCCGGGTCTATCTGGATGCGGATCTTGGCATTGACCTTGGCGCCTAAGCCGTAGGTGAAACTTTGCTTGGTCTTGCGGTCGCTGTAGCTCTTCAGGGCAATCTGCTGCGGATTTTTCCATTCGTCGGTGTCGAACTCGCAGTAGGAAATCGTTGCGGATACCCAGAACTCGGAGAACCAGTAGCTGAAGCTTACCTTCGAAAGATTCTCGATGAAGTATTCCATTTTCAGGTTGCCGAACTGTGGCTGGCCGTAATAGTCCGGGTCTTCCTTGTAGATGCGCAGCTGGGCGCTCTGCTTTCCTGTAATAGGATTCTGCCAGGAAAATGAGCCGAACCAGGTGCTCCACTGGAGGTTTTCGCGTCCTGCGGTCAGACCGTATTTGTAGTATGACGGCTTGTCTGTCGTCGGAAATCCGCTCTCAAAGCCTTCTTTCAGAGGCAGGTCCACACGCACGAGCGGTCCGTATTCCTTTTCAATGCCGGTCTGGAAGTCTTCCTCGATGAAGCCGCCACGGTAGCGGACTTTGATGCTGTTCATCTCCCATCTTTCGCTCTGTGTCGTGCCCATGCAGTAGAAGCAGACTTCGTCGTATTCGCCTTCGACCGTGTAGGAGCCGCCTGCGTCAATGTTCTTTGTCTCTGACTTTTTCGCACGTCCGTCCACCGAGTGGGCGATTTTTGTCAATGTCGCAGATCCTACTGTTACGCTGAGCAGTTTGGCTCCGTTGTGGGCGCGGACGCGGATGTATCCTCCGTTCTTCGATGCTGAGGTGCTCTGGTAGAAGCGGATGCCTGAGTGGTCGTCGAGCACGCGTGGCCAATCCGTTCCCTTGCCCTGAGCGCAGACGTAGTCGATATTGCCGAAGTCATCGAGGTAGTCCTGAAGGGGATTGTAGAACTCGTGGTACTCTTCGTTGTGGATGAGGTCCGGATGCTGCGGGGTAGGTTTGGTCTCCACCTTTGTCGCTCCGGGGTTCAGAACTGTCACGTTTACGGTCTCTTCTGTCGAACCTTCGCCGGGGTTCTCGCTTCCTCCCGGATTCTCACCTTCGCCAGGTTTTCCGCCTTCTTCTGGTTTGTTTCCTTCTCCCGGTTTCTCTTCGCCGCCCGGATTTTCTTCTCCGGTTCCCGGTTTACCCGGCTGTTCTGTTCCGTTTCCTTCGTCGGGTTTTACTGTCGTCTCCGGCGAGCAGGCCCCGGCAATGGCAATGAACGCTGCCAGAAAAAGTGATGCTATATGTCTTGTATTCATATTGTTGAGGTATAATTCCGCGAAAAAGTCAGCTCACGCCAGTCGCGGCGTTCTGCAAAATGACGGACAATTCCACGAAGTTACGCATATTTATCGACAAATTGAAAAAACCGACCAAATTGAAAATCTTGGGAGTTGTGGATTGAAAAATCTGGGAATGGTGTATTGAAAATCTTGGGAATCTTTTGAAGCCATAGTGCTTTTATTGCGCGTTGTAATCAAAAAATTCGTATATTTGCCAAAATATATTTGTTAGAAATGCAGTTCGTAAATTCAGCAATTCCGGAGGGTCTCACCTTCGATGATGTTCTACTCGTTCCTGCACGCTCCGAAGTCCTTCCGAGAGCTGTAGATGTTTCCACCAAATTCACAAGAGATATTTCTCTCTGCACTCCTATTGTTTCTTCTGCAATGGACACTGTTACTGAGGCTGATCTTGCTATCGCGATGGCTCGTGCCGGCGGTATCGGTGTGATTCACAAGAATATGACCATTGACCAGCAGTGCGAGCAGGTCCGCAGGGTCAAGAGAGCGGAGAACGGTATGATTTACGATCCGGTCACCATCAGCCCTGAGGCTACTGTGGGCGATGCATTGGCCCTTATGGCGAAGCATCACATCGGCGGCATTCCTGTAGTGGACTGCGCAGGCAGGCTCATCGGCATTGTCACGAACAGGGACCTGCGTTTCCAGGACAATAAGAAGATTCCGGTTTCGGAAGTGATGACGAAGGATAATCTGATCACGGCGAAGAAGGGAATCAGTCTTCAGGATGCCACCGGCATTCTCCGCAGCAGCAAGGTGGAGAAGCTTCCGGTAGTGGATGAGGACAACAAACTTGTAGGTCTCATCACCTATAAGGACCTTATGAAGATAAAGGACAATCCTATCGCTTCCAAGGATTCGAAGGGACGTCTTCTCGTGGCTGCTGCAGTCGGCGTGAAGTCTGACACTCTCGACAGGATCGAGATGCTCGTGAGCGCAGGTGCTGACGCGGTCGTCATTGACACTGCTCATGGCCACTCCGTGGGTGTGCTCGAGGTGATTTCCAAGGCTTGCGAGGCGTTCAAGAACAGAGATATACAGATTGTTGCGGGCAATGTTGCCACGGGTGAGGGTGCCAAGGCATTGGCAGATGCGGGTGTGAGTGCGGTGAAGGTCGGTATCGGACCTGGTTCCATCTGTACGACACGTATTATCGCCGGTGTCGGAATGCCTCAGTTGACGGCTGTGATGCTTGCTTCCAAAGCATTGGAGGGAACGGGCGTGCCTGTGATTGCTGACGGCGGTATCCGCTATTCGGGTGATATCGTGAAGGCATTGGCGGCAGGTGCAAGCACCATTATGGCCGGCTCATTGTTTGCCGGAACTGAGGAGTCTCCTGGTGAGACCATCATCCTGAACGGAAGAAAGTTCAAGGCGTACAGGGGAATGGGTTCGCTCGAGGCTATGGAGCATGGTTCCAAGGACAGGTATTTCCAAGATATGGAAGAGGATGTGAAGAAGCTTGTTCCGGAAGGAATCGTGGCTCAGGTGCCGTTCAAGGGCACTGTGGCTGAGGTCGTTTACCAGCTTGTGGGCGGTCTGCGTGCAGGTATGGGCTATGTGGGAGCGAAGGATATCGCTTCTCTGCGCGGCGCCCAGTTCGTGCGTATCACCAATGCGGGTTACCTCGAGAGCCATCCGCATGATGTGACTATCACCAAGGAATCACCTAATTATTCGAGATAGATTTGAGTACTCGCAGAGTCCTGAATATTATAGGCGTATGCTTTTTCGTAATCGTCCTGCCGATGTTGAATTCGTGCAAGACGATTATGTCGTTTGTCCGTGACGGCAAGGTCGTGGCTGAGGTTGGGTCCGAAAAACTGTATGATACGGATTTGGCGACGTTCATTCCTGACGGCATTTCGGCTGAGGACAGCACGCGTCTGGCGCTCCAGTACATAAATTCCTGGGCTACCGATATGGTGTTCAATGATGTGGTTGACAGGGGGTTGTCCAAGTCGGAGAAGAATGTCACCAAGGAACTGGAGGACTATCGCCGTTCGCTGCTGAAGTACCGCTATGAGCAGAAGTACATAAACCAGAGGCTCGATACGGCTGTGACTGACGGGCAGATAGAGAAGTACTATGAGGACCATATTGAGAATTTCCGTCTGGCTCTGCCGATTGCCAAGGCGAAGTTCCTCTGCATCTCTGCCGATTCGCCGAACTTGAACATCATCAAGAAGAAGCTGCTTTCGTCTGATGCGGATGATATAATGGAAGGTGACAGCCTGACGTATTCATCTGCATTGAGATATAACTTCTTCGGCGGGGGCTGGGTGAATATGGTGAGGCTGTCGCGGGAGTTCGGGACGGATTACGGGTCGTTGCTGGCGGTGATGAAGGATGGGATGGTGGAGATTCCGGACGGCAGCGGCAATCTGAACATTGCCTTTGTCAGCGAAATGATGAGGGCGGGGCAGACCGGACCGGTGGAATATTATAGGGAACAGATAAAAGATATTATCCTGAGTACCAGAAAACAGGCTTTGATTTCAGGTTTGGAACGGGACTTGTTAGAGAATGCGCGCGCTCAAGGCGCTTTCGTTATAAAATGATGATTTATTGATTATGAAGAATATACTGAAACTTGCAGCAGCTGTGGTTGCGGTGTTGGCTTCGGCGCAGATGCCACTCAATGCCCAGAAATATGGTAATGGCCTCATTGACAAGACAATAGCTGTCGTGGGCAATGAGATGATTTCATTGTCGGAACTGGAGCAGGAGATTCTGTATATGCGTATGCAGGGGATGTATTCCGACAGGAATATGCGTTGCGAGCAGCTGGAGCGTATGCTTGAGTCGAAGCTTTTCCTGATGCAGGCGCGTGTGGATTCTCTCACGGTGAACCAGGAGATGGTGTCAAGCACCCTGGCGCAGCGTATCGACCAGATGCGTACTCAGCTCGGGGGTGATGACAATGTGGAGAAGGCCTACGGCAAGCCGATGTATAAACTTCGTCAGGAATGGAAGCAGCAGCTTGAGGATATGTCGCTTACCCAGCAGATGCAGTCGCAGATCGCTTCGGCGGTGCCTGAGCTGACTCCGCACGATGTGAAGGAGTATGTTTCCAAGACGGATGCTGCGGACCTGTCTATGGTTCCGGTGAAGTATCAGCTGAGCCAGATCTGTATATATCCTGACCGCGAGGCCGCGAATCTTGCGGTGAAGGAGAGGCTGCTGAGCATACGTGAGCGAATTATCAACGGTGAGAAATTCTCTACATTGGCCCGTATCTATTCTGAGGATCCGGGCAGTGCGAGGAAGGGCGGCGAACTGGGGCTTGCGTCGAAGTCGATTTTCTGGCCGGCATTTTCTGATGCGGCGATGTCGCTCAAGCCTGGTGTGATTTCCCAGATTGTGGAGACGCCGGACGGCTTCCATATTATCGAGGTGCTCGAGAAGAAGGGGGATATGTTCAATGCCCGCCATATTCTCATGAAGCCGGTCTATACGGATACTGACAGGCAGAAGGCGTTCAAGACGCTCGACTCGCTCAAGACTGAAATCCAGAACAAGGCTGTTACTTTCGAGCTTGCTGCGAAGTTCTATTCTCAGGACAATCAGACTCGTACCAATGGTGGCCAGATGGCTGACCCGAATACCGGTTCCGCGTATTTCGAGATCGATCAGCTGAAGCCTCAGGACTATGCTGCCATCAAGAATCTGAAGGAAGGGGAGATATCCGAGCCTGTGGAATCGCTTGACAATGAGGGCCGTAGCGGTAATACTGTGTATAAGATAATCCGCGTGGACAAGATCATTCCGTCCCACACGGCTTCGTTCGAGAATGACTACAGCGAGCTGCTGGATGAGGCGAAGGTCAAGAAGCAGAATGAGGCTATCGACGAGTTCATTGACAGCAAGATAAAGACGACATATATCACTATCGACCCGCTGTTCAAGGACTGCAATTTCTCTCGCGAGGGCTGGAACAAGATAGTGGCTCAGTGCGCGTCCGAGGCGGCTGAAAAGTAAGATATTGAGTGTCAATGAATTTCCGTAAGCTTTTCATATCTGTCGTTACGGTTCTCTCGACATTGACAAGTCTGTCTGCACAGGAAAATGGCAGTCAGAAGGACTCGCTCGTTCGTCTTCTGAGCGCGCAGTCCATGGAGCTTATCGAGAAGGACGGCGTCGATTACCGAAAAGTGACGGGACCGGCGAGGTTTCTGCACAATGATACTTATCTCATCTGTGATACGGCGCTCTGGAATATGAGTTCCAATGAAATCTACGCTATCAGCAATGTGAAGATTCTCCAGGACCAGACGGTGCTGACGGGAGACAGGCTGACTTATTACATTGACAGGGACCTGGCTGAGTTCAGGGGTACATTGGTGCAGCTCGAGGACAAGGACCGGAATGTGCTGCGTACCGAGCATCTGGACTACAACACGAAGGACAGTGTGGCGGTTTTCTTCAACGGCGGTTCGATGAAGGATGCCGAGGGGCAGATAATCGAAAGCCGCACAGGTACTTACGATTCCAAGATAAGGACGTTCACGTTCAATGACAGGGTGAATATGTTCACGGATTCGGTGTTCGTGAAGTCCACTACCATCGTCTATGATGCCAGGACCAATGTGGCGACGTTCGGGTTCGACACGGATACCTGGCAGGATGACAATATGCTTTCGGCCAATGGCGGCTGGTATGACCGCGGACGCGAGATTTTCCTGTTCCGGAACAATGTCCATGGCATGAGTGATACTCAGGAAGGCTGGGCGGACTCCTTATATTATTATAGGTCATCTAAGAATATCGAGCTGCTCGGCAATGCGCAGGTGACTGACACTACGCGTGATGTTTCTGCTCTGGCCGGGCGGATTTTCTATACGGATTCGTTGTCCGAGGTGAAGCTGACGAGGGACCCGGCGGTGATCGGCGTGATGAAAAATGCTGAGGACCAGCCTGATACGGTCTATTTCGGGGCTGACACCATTTTCGCCCGTACCTATATGATGTTTCAGGTCAATGAATCTGAGATAAAGAATTCCAAGTCCCGCATGGAGGATCTGGCGGTGGATGCTGTCCAGGCTTATCGTCAGAAGGCGGCCAAGGAGGCGGCTGAAGCTGCGGCCAAGGCGATGGAGAATGACCCGAACCGTCCTAAGCCGAACAAGAAACAGGCGGAGGAGACCGGGGCTGTGGCTGCTGCGGGAGAGGCTGCGGAGACTTCGGAGGCGGCTGATGCTTCCGAGGCCGAGGCTTCTGAGAGTGATGCATCTGGGTCTTCGGATGTTTCGGAGGCGGATGAGGCTTCTGAGAAGGAAGGTGATGTGTCGGAGACTTCTGAGTCAGAGGCTTCAGGGGAGAATGGTGATGAGGCGACTGATTCAGCGGAGATGGCCGAGGGCGCTTCGGCAGACTCATTGACAGTCAAGACATTGACTTCGGCTAAGGATTCGACCGCGATGGTGTCTGGTGCACAGGCCTATGAGGCGGATTCTGTCTCTCACGCGTTCGCATCGCTCGGCCCTGCGGCTGGTGCACTTTCGAAACCGGCCGGCAGGCTCGCTCATGCGTCCGATTCCCTTTCGCACATTGCTGACTCGCTCTCGCATTCGGCAGATTCGCTCGCGAATGCAGCAGATTCATTGACAGTAGCCGCGGACTCGCTTTCCGCACCGAAGGACTCCACGAAACTGAATTTCATCACGGCCATCAAGAACGTGAAGATGTTCCGCAAAGATATACAGCTCGCTTGTGACTCATTGGTTTACAATGATTTGGATTCATTGGTCCGAATGTATGAGAAGCCGTTTGTCTGGAATGAGGGCAACAGGCAGTATTCGGCCGACAGCATCTATGCGGTGATCAAGGACAGGGCCATGCAGAAGGCCAGCCTGATGTCCAACGCCTTCATCATCGTGAAAGAAGACTCGTTGTGCTTCGACCAGATCAGGGCCACGGAAATGCTCGCCTACTTCGACACTACCGGGGCATTGACACGATTCGATGCTCTCGGCGAGGCGAATGCCGTTTTCTATCTGCAGGAGGACAGCGTCTATGCGACCGTGAACAAAAGTGCTGCGAAAATGCTCTCTGCGCGGTTCCTGAACGGTGAACTGGACAAGGTCTATTACTTCGATGCCGCGAAAAACGATGGCTATCCGGTGGCTCAGATGACACGTGATGAACGTGTGCTGAAGGGCTTTGACTGGCAGATAGATGCGTGCCCGCGCGGCAAACAGGACATTACCACGCTCTCTCTGCGTGCATCGGAGCGCAGTTCATATTCGGCCCGTCCGCGTGCAACTTTCGAATACACAGACAGATACTATCCTGGTTACATCCCGGGCATAATGAAGCAGATCCGCGAGGGCAAGGTGGCCAAGGCCAATGCAGAGGCTCGCAGGAAGGCTGCCGCACAGGCCCCTGCCGCAGATTCATTGACGGTAGCTGGCGACTCGTTGTCCGTGGCGCAGGATTCATTGTCACTCTCTCCTGCGGACTCGCTCGGAACGTCCCTCCCGTCTGTCGCGGATTCGACAAAGGCCGGTGCGGATTCTTTGTCCGTGTCTTCTGATTCGTCTTCTGTCAATGCTCCTGTGCTGGATCCGTCCGCGTTGAAAAAGGCGCAGCGTGATTCCATCCGTGCGGCGAGGATAGCTGCCCGTGAAGCCAAATGGGCAAGGCTCGACAGTCTGGATGCAGCCAAAGCCAAGGCAGCCGCGGATAAGAAAGCTGCCAAACTTCGTGCGAAGAAGCTGAAACAGCTCAAGGCCCTGAAAGCCAGGGAGGAGAAGGAGAATGCCCGTCTCGAGAAATACAAGGCCGCATACCTGAAACAAAAGGAGCGCGACGACCTCAAAGCCGCCGCAAAGGCCGCCCGAGAGGCAGCGAAAACAGCCCGAGGGGCGGAGAAAACCGCCCGGAAAGCCGATGACGACGCAGGTGCGCCAGAAAAATCAGAGCAGGCAGGTGGAGCGGAGAAAGGCACGACGTCAGAGGAGATAGTTCCCGCTCAGAAAGGCTGAGGTGCTGACTGAAAAGCATCCCAGCGGCGGATTATAGTACCAATGAGCATAATGCTAATGCTGTAATGGTAGTTGTAATGCATTGATGAGAAGGTTGTTATGAACATTTGGGCTAATGTGCAAAGATGCTCACTCCCCTAAAAAAATATGGTGATGAGCATCTTTGCATTTCGCTTTTAGGATATGTAAGTGATTGTATGTTAATTTGTTATATCTAAATTCGCCAACTTGCATGTATGCTCATTGGTTCAGTAATTACCTTTGGTGGCACGCTGAGGTCGTGTTGCTGCGTCGACTTTCCGTATCCCTATTCCGCGAACAGCTTGACGATGTTCAGGACTACTTCGGAGGCCTTCTCGATGTTCTCGAGAGCTCCGATGCCAAATCGTTTGTCCTCAGCGCAGTAAGTCCGCCCTTGCCGCCACAGAGGTAAGTCAGCCCGGTCTTTCCGCGATGATTCAAGTCGCTCAGCAACAGAGGTTCACCTATTACGAACAGCATTACTGATGCGGTGTCTCCTACATCGAGATGCGACCAGACGGACTCGGTCACTTCAAAACGGCAGTTTCCCAGATGCTTGAAACTCACCCGCCTGTTCGGTGCCCACTCCACGGACACGGTGTCTCCTTCAGCAAGTTCAGAGGCATTGACAACTCCTTTCGTGACGATGTTCGAATTCTGCTCCGACGAAATTTTCCGTTCCGCCAGATAATTGTCCCAACTCTTGAATCCTGCAAATCTGGACAGGATCTCCAGTGTCGAATAGCGGATTTGCTTCACCCCATCCAAATAGCCCCAGGTCCTTTTCAATGTCGTGGGGCTGATGTATTCCCGAATCCGTTCCCATATCGCGCCGCTCAGAAAATCGAAATCTGCCGGCGTGTGCATAACCCGTTCCACAGATTCTTCAATCTTCTTTTTCAGTTCAATGATTTCTGCAGATTCGTTGTTCATAGTGTCGTCTCCAAATTGATCCGATGTAAAATTATTCCCATTCTCCCATATTTCCAAATCAAGGACTAACAAGGACTAAAAAATGCTTTCATGAAAAAGGACTAATTTGGAACTTTGCAACAGCATTGACGGGAAAGCAATTGACTCCGGACAATGCTGACTGAAATTCATTGACACATTGATTGGATTGTTGAAACTATTTTATATATTTGTGGCATCTCCCTCCCCACAGGGAGTGCAAATAAAGACATAGAGCGTTTCAACGTTTCCGCCTTCTTATCAAACTTAGACACTTTGATCCTTATCGGCGGGCAGTGACAACGCTTGTGTCCCGTATCGTGTTAGCATATAGTCTATACCCGATATCTGGACATGAGCATTGTTGCTTGTTCATAAGGAAGGTAGTCTAAGACCTGATAAGAGGACAAGAACAATAATGTTCGTGTCCTTTTTTGCGTATGCTAAAACTACTGATAAAGCAAAATGAGGAAGATTGTTTTGGTTTCTTGTGTGTCCAAGAAGAATCGAGGAACACACAAGGCAAAGGATTTATATGCAAGTCCTTTGTTTAGAAAAGCTTATGAATATGCTGAGTCTTTGAACCCTGATAAAATATTCATCCTTTCTGCAAAGTATCATCTTCTTGACCCTGAGGCGATTGTGGAAGATTATAATAAGACGTTGAACACTTTTTCCTCAGCAGAGAGAAAAGAGTGGGCGAATGTGGTCTTGGAACAAATGAGTAAGGTTGGAATTAATTTGGAACAAGATGAGATTATTTTCTTGGCAGGTAAGAATTATTGGCAGGAGATAATCGCTTCCGGAAAGGTGAGAAAATATGAACGGCCATATTTGGACAACAACCTTAAAGGCATTGGATATATACTGAAATTTTTAAATGATGCACTAAAATGATAGAGTCTGTTAAAAAACTGAGAAGTCGTATCAATGCTGCTGATTCTCCTGTTTTGTACAAGTGGTGGTTTAAATACGACAAAAGAATATGGGACAAATTCGTGTCCAATGGCATTGACACAGCAAGGCTTGAAGTCAGGAATATAGATGGGGAAGATTACTATGCCTTGTACGTGGGAATAGGCACTTCTTGTATTTCCCGTTTCCGCTGGCATATAATACCATCTGTGCATCATACTCCGTCGGCGGTGAAGTCCGGAGTGATTTCGACTCTTCGCAAAACGCTTTGCGCATTGTTGGATTTGAACCTTCTTGGCGCTGAACAACTTGTAAATCAATATATGGATGACCATTGCTTTCTCGAGTGGGAAATCTTCCATAATGGGATAAGTAAACCAGGGTTGGAGGACATCGAGTCCGATAGAATCAACACCGGCTATTATCCGTTGAATATCCAATCAAACGGAGCGGTGCCTAAAGAATGGCTGCGTTATCTCAAACAACTACGCTCCCGTTTTGGCAGCAATTAATGATGAAAATTCTATGTTTAACTATATAATTAATGTATTATGGGAGCACCAACATCAAAAGCATCGTGTCTTAGTGAGATCGATTCTCTTACACGTCAGTATCAGCAATGTATGAATAGTATTGCGTGTTATAACAGCAATATGATCAATTCAAGTCCAAGTCAGAAGAGTTTTTATAAAACGCTAATCCAAAAAGAACGGGCAAGAGCATCATCGATTAAGGCGAAAATTGCCAATGTGAAAATGCAAATGAAAGGGCTAAAATAGTGCCGGTTAAATTCTTGCCATTTGATGATTTTGTCTTTTGGGATAATTTTTCACCAAAAGACAAAGTCTTCTCTTGGTTTTCGTTGGAGGATTGGCATAAGATTGTTCATGATCTAGATGGTGATCAACCTTGGGCGTCTTTTCTAGAAAGGTACCCAAGGTACTATCGTTGTTATGTGTTAAGACGGAGACAGGATAACAAATCGCTTGGATTTGTATTCATTATCAACGAAGATTTAGAATGGAAAACTGTTTCTATTCATGGAGGAGCAGCATTCGGAAGTTCTGTGTTTGAGAGGTATCGAGGATTTATCCTTATGATTTCTTCTCTGCTTGGAGCCGGGATAAAGGTTAGGACAGCATATAGTAGTGATAATGTTAATGCTATGAAATTTAATAAGAGCATTGGTTTTGTGAAGTATCGCGAAATTGATAATGTTATTTTTGCTTGGATAAACAGAAATAGGCTTATTTCTATGCCAATATATAAGCGACTATATGGTATATTTGAAAAGTAGTTGAAGTGGAAGACTCTGAACAACCTGGCTTTCTGGCTCTTGCATAACTTATTGATTATTAGTGTATTCTTTGAAATACTCAAGCGCAGGTTGTTCGAAATTATGGCGAGAGAGGCTTCTGAAATTCAGACTCCCGGCAAGATCAGGGTGAATCAAATATGATCTTTTGAGAAAATGCTGTAAAGGGCATTGTTCCGAAAAATCCACGCAGAATGGCGGTTTGCAAAACTATTGCGGATACAATTAAGGCTCACATTGAACCGGAAAAAGAAAACGAATCGCTTCCTGAACTAAAGATTAAAGGTTTGGGGGTAAGCGATTATAAGTTTTAATTGCTAATTATGGCTGCATTATTTAAAAAGCTGGCGGATGGGGCTCAGAAGGTGGCGGATGCTGCGCAAAAAGCATCCTCCGCTACATGCCATGCGTTGTCAGAATTGTCAGCCGAACTTGAAAATAAGGTCAGCGACTTGAAAGAAGAACGGGGTTTGAAAGCCCAGGAGGAATGGCTCAGTTCTGTGCAATGCAATCTGTCAGAGCCTTATGGCTTGGTTATCAGTGATTTGAGACTGATTGTAGAGACGGTTGATTCTCCTGAGGCCGTGTCGATGTCCGTTGAGGGCATTGTGCGTTCTTTGGAACACGCGCTTGAAATGGCGGAAGATGAGAAAACCAAGCGCGATTTGAAGGAGATATTTGCGTCAATGATCAGAGTCCTTCTTATGTTCCTTGAGGCTAAAATCAGTTATGCCGAAGATCGGAATTCAGAGAACTGTAATTGTCTGTTGTCTAGGGCAGGAGAGGAATTGTCTTTATTGCTGCGAATCGTTGTACGGAATCTTCCATCGGAATTATCTGCCAATGTGGATCTCAGGAATCCTTTATCTCAAAAGGCAGAACAGTCAACATTCTTCAAGAAGGCGACTCCTTGGGCTAAGGATGGCAAGTTGAAGGCCAAAAAACACGAAGAGTACCTGAATATGCTTAAAGATACGTTCCGTACTTTATCTGCTTATTCGCATGTCATTGGCCCGTCGGTCCCATTGAATCGTATCCTTTCTCATAACAGAAAGATTCTTGTGGATGATTTGAAAAATAAAATCTTCTCGGCTGTGAGAAATTCGCGCAAAGCAATGATTGCAGACAAGTCGATTAAGGTTTTAGGTCAATCCATAAAGTCCCAATCGGTAGTAAATCTGATTACAAGTCCTTCCTCTTTTGCCATAAAGACTGCTTCTCAGGCGGTTTCCGGTTTAAGCGGGATCATTGCCGACAATGTTGGTGACAGTCTGTCGGACTATGATGCCTTTATTTCTGCAATGGAAGGGCTGGAAGAGAAAAGTAGTGTGCAAAAGCATGAGGCTCAGCTAGTTGAGTCAGAATTGAATGCGCTGCAAATGGAGTATTCCAAGTTGGGAGTGTTCCAGGTTTCGGCAAAGAAGGAATTGAAGGTGGCTATTGATGCCAAGATGAAGTCTCTTCAGGAAATTAAATTGAAGTTAGATGGTGTCGAGAAGAAGTTGAACGAGTTGAACAATATCTTTCCAGACGCAACGATGAAGAAAAAAGAGATTGCGGAGTATGATGAATCATTGAGTCGGATAGAGTCAATGTTTGAAAACAGATGAAAAATTATGGTTGAGGGTGTTCCACTATGGTTTGTGATTATTTCTGTAATAGGCTTGATCCTGTATTTGCTGAAGAGTGTGTTTAGCGGATTCTTGGGTGATGTGGTGTCTGTCCTGCGTGGCAAGATGTCGTTATTCGGATGTCTGATCAGTACCATAGTTTCGATATTGGCGGTAGTGCTAGTTGTCTGGTGTATTTTCTCCGAACTGTTCTAGTGTCTGTCCAGTGATATTATGGGGGTGAAATTTTCAGAACAACCTGACTTTTGCCTAATCGTGGAAGATATTGATTTATAGAGAATTAGTAAATAATGTGAAAGCCAGGTTGCCTGTTTTTTCGGGTAACCTGGCTTTCTAGTTTTTGCATAACCTATTGATTGTCAGTGCGTTCTTTGAAATGAGCAAGTGCAGGTTGTTCCACATCATTCAGATAGCACGTGCGCGATGAACTTTCAGCAGAGTCATATCCATCGACCAAGCCGCTCAGTGCCGATCCGATGAGGTCAATGTTGAGCGCTGTTTCTATGCGTGATATCGTTTCCAATGTCATTTTAGAACTCCCTTTGAGCAGATTGGAATAATATCAGCCGCTTCCCTCCACTTGTAATCTATTTCTGAAAAAGTCCAAGATATTATACTTTTTCTTGCAATTCCGAAGAATAATGTATATTTTTACGTCAAAAGTATGATTTATCGGACTTATGGAACTTAGTGATGTGTTAAAAAGTCGTAGGAAAACTCTTGAGATATCGCAATTGGACCTCGCTGAAATGGCAGGAGTGGGCTTGGCGACAGTCAAAGATATTGAGAGGAAAAAGGGAAACCCTTCTATGTCGACGGTATTGAAAATATTGGAGGTCTTGGGCATGGAAATCGTCTTCCAGGTGCGTCAGACGGTCTGATACTATTTAGAATAAATATGAGACAGTTAGATGTATATGTAAATGACATAAAGGCTGGGGTGCTGACGGAAAAGCATCCTGGCGACGGATATTGTTTCCAGTATGAGGCTGACTATTATTTGTCTGATGCTCCTTCAATATCAGTTACATTGTCAAAAAGAAATAGAATCTACGAATCAGCTCTTTTATTTCCCTTCTTTGCGAATATGCTTCCGGAAGGAGCAAATCGCAATGTAATATGCCGGACTCGAAGAATTGACGACAATGATTTATTCGGCATTCTTATCGCTATGGCGGGAAGCGATTTCATAGGAGGCGTCAATTTAAAAAATGCGAGGATAAATGGTTGATATTCAATGCTGTCCTTCATCTCTTGATAGGGGATATATCACATATTGTCCGAATGCAGTCAAGTCATTGTTCAATGGTGTCAAGGTAAGTCCTTATTTGGATTTTGAACTTGAGAATGTCCGAAATAAGCAAACAATTATTGATGCCATGCATCGGATATCTGTGTCTGGAGTACAGGAAAAATTTCCTGCCATCGTTGACTCTGGACATATCAGGATTGCGGAAGATAATGAGCAATCTACATATATTCTGAAACCGGCTCCTTGGGATGAAACGTTGCGCGAACGTAAACAAATTCCTGCTAATGAGCATCTTACAATGCAAATTGCTTTCCGTGTTTATGGTATAGATACGGCGGCCAACGGATTATGCTTTACCAAGAAAGGTCAGATGGTCTATATAACCAGAAGATTCGATGTGCTTCCGAATGGCTCCAAATTGCTGATGGAAGATTTTGCCTCGGTAATCGGGAAAAATGAGGGGGAAACTGGAAAAGAATTCAAATACTGTGGTTGCTATGAGGATATTGCAATCGCAATCAGAAAAAATGTTTCTGCCTGGATGGTTGATATGGAGAAATTCTTCGAACTTGTTGTGTATAACTATATATATGCAAATGGGGATGATCATTTTAAGAATTTTTCATTGGTTTTGAAGGGGAATGACTATCGGCTTGCACCAGCGTATGATTTGCTGAATACCAGTTTGCATGTTAATGGTGAAGACTTTGGTCTTGATGGCGGTCTATCACCGAATATCTTCAAAAGTGACGTGTATGATCAATCAGGTCATCCATGTCGCATTGACTTTGTACGCTTTGGAGAGCAGATCGGACTACGATTGCCTCGTATAAACCGGATTCTTGATAAATATATGCGTTTGCCTGAATTAGCCGTTACTCTTATAGGGAACAGTTTTCTGAACGATAAGATGAAACGTCTTTACTTGAGAACTGTAAATGAGCGAATTGCAAGATTTGTTCGTGTTTCTGATTAGCTGACTAAAATGGCGGCCTCCACGTGAAGGTCGCCATTGCTATAAATGCTTGATAACATTGTCCTGCAGGCTATTCCGCGAACAGCTTGACGATGTTCAGGACTACTTCGGAGGCCTTCTCGATG
>ENA-ORNB01001200-ORNB01001200.1-human-gut-metagenome-genome-assembly--contig:-NODE-1200-length-19992-cov-8.185284_pt1 | contig 19992 bp, 17 predicted proteins | sample MGYA00242112_ERZ509016 | MGnify/ENA primary metagenome ERZ509016 (study PRJEB26280, sample SAMEA2338705) | human gut metagenome | biome: human gut; feature: human-associated habitat; material: faeces...
TGCCTGACCTTATCTTTACTTTGTTGTTCTTCTTTATGATTGTAACAACAATGCGTGAGGTAACATTAAAGGTGCAGTTTACACTTCCGCAAGGTACTGAACTCGAAAAACTGGAGAAGAAATCGCTGGTAACATTCATTTATGTAGGGGAACCTACACAAGAATATCGCGCGAAAATGGGTACTGAAAGTCGTATTCAGCTGAACGACAGCTATGCTGAAGTTGGTGAGGTACAAGACTTCATTTTCCAGGAACGTGCAAGTATGAATGAAGGTGATGCAGCTAAAATGACTGTGTCTCTGAAAGTAGATCAAAAGACAAAGATGGGTATTATTACTGACGTAAAAAATGCTCTTAGAAAATCTTATGCTTTGAAGATTAACTATTCAGCCACTAAACGAGGTGAGAAGTAATTAGTTAATTTAATATATAAAAGTGAAGGGTGTCCAAATCGGTTTGGACACCCTTCACTTTTATATATTCTTGAGATCAATAGAAGTAACTTTGCAGATTGAATTTTTATTAGCCTTTCTTCATATTGTATTTTTTACTCCGTATACTTCCGTATGAATTTTACTCTTGATTGTTTCAAAGTCCTTTTCACAATCCAATTCTCCGTGTACCATTAAATACATGGGGAGAAAATCATCTCCGGGTTTGTAAGGAGGTTGGCAATAGTCTTTTTCCCACAGCGTAAAGCCTTGACGTTGATAAAAGCTGATGCGTCGTTTTGCCATTTCCTCTATCGGACGTTCTACTTCCAATACGATCGGGTGTTTCAAATAATTGCACAAGTATTCCAGCGTGCGTTTTCCATAGCCTCCATTTCGCAGGGCAGGATTGGTTGCAAAGTGTTCTACATAGTAGAAACTGTCAAAATCCCAATAGGTAATGAAGCCGACTGGCAGGTCATCATCAAAGATAATGTTATTATAGAAGTTGCCCGTACGATCAGTGTACTCGCGTAGTTGTTCCAACTGACGGTACTCTTCTGGTGGAAACGAGTCAATTAGAAGCTCTTCCATGAATTTGTAATGTTGCAGATCCGACGTACTAATTGGCTGAAGTCTAATCATGAGGTTTGGGTTTTAAGTTTGACAATAATATAATTGTATTCCATTAAGGAACATAAAATTCAATCATTCGACGGATGGCACGTTGACAAACCGGACAAAACTCCGGATATTCGTTTGTTTTCATGCGGCAGTCGTAAGCCGGACGATAAATACCTTTGGCAGAGTAGCCTCCTCCTTCATATACTCCTACCGGATATTTCTTTTTTTCAGCAACAGGGGTAGGGATCGGAGTACCTGGCGGAAGCATATCTTTCCATTTGGAAGCGAAGTTTACCCGTGTTGAAATATTCTGTTCCCACGGTTCGACATCCAGCGGATAAGTATCTGTCATCACATCATCATCATAGAAATATTCGTCGGCCAGTCCACCGAAACTGTGTCCGAATTCGTGCACTACTACCGGCTTGAACATCGGGTGATGGGCTGTGGTCAGCGTATACGAATTGTATATTCCTCCTCCACCATATACATCCGTGTTAGCCAGGATAATGATATGTTCGTAGGGGATGCCTGCCAATGCATTGTGGATAGATTTTACCCGGCTGGTAGTCAGATAGCGGTCCGAATAAAAAGTATCGAAATGAGAATGAACTGCCGTTTGTTTCCATTGGTTTTCGCGGGGAACACTGACACCGCTGTCCGTAGAAGGGCTGGCTACGGCAACAATATTAAATTTGCCCTTCATAGAGCGGAACGGCTCATACGAAAACAAACTTTCGCAGGTGCGTTGTGCATCCTGATAGAAAATATCCATTTCTTTTTCTGTGTATCCTTCTGCAAGGATGGCAACGTCTATGCAGTCTTTTTCATTACCACTTTGAAGCATATACCGATGCGGAGTGATATGTGATCCCCCCCGTTTATGAATCAATATATCATCCGGACGGATGATATGTTTGTAGGTAGCCAATCTTTTTTTTCGCGGAGAATATAAAGTGACTTCTACCTCCACGGGCTGTTTAGGATAAGGAAGAAGGAAAGTATTCTCAAATCCTTTGGCTGTTTCTTTGGCTTCGTCTGTAGACAGCCACTCTTGAAACAAAGAAGAGAATGACGTTTGGTAGATACACTGTTTGCTGGCAAGGTCTTTCACTATAATTTGTCCGTTGCCTTCCAAAGGAAGTTCCGAAAGATGATGTTGACGGCCTGCCCAAGTAGGAAGTTGTGATAGCTCATCCAGATAAATAGCCTGTTGTGTAGCATCCCCGGTAAAGATATAATCCACTCGCAATGTTTTGTTCTGAAAATAATCAGCAAAATTCTGTGCATAACTTCCTATAGAAGTACAGAAACACAGAATGATACAGCAAATATGTTTCATATAAACGGTATATTTATGTTTTTCGCAAAGGTACGAACTATTGTTGACTTATCCGCTTTCTGCAAATAAAAGTAATAGATTATAGTATTTGTTGTCGAAAAATCGCTAACTTTGCATAAAAGATTCATTGATAAAAACAATTTGATTCAAAAATGGGACATCATCAATTAGATGCTTTAGATGAGCAAATTCTGAAACTGATTGCAGGGAATGCGCGTATTCCTTTTTTGGAAGTAGCACGAGCTTGTAATGTTTCCGGTGCTGCAATCCATCAGCGTATTCAGAAGCTTACTAATTTAGGTATATTAAAAGGTTCGGAGTACGTCATCGACCCCGAGAAAATCGGATATGAGACTTGCGCTTATATTGGTATATATCTGAAAGATCCCGAATCCTTTGATTCGGTAACGAAAGCTTTAGAAGCTATCCCCGAAGTGGTGGAATGTCATTTCACTACCGGAAAATATGATATGTTTATCAAAATTTACGCAAAGAATAACCATCATTTATTGAGTATTATTCACGATAAGCTGCAACCATTGGGGTTGGCACGTACCGAAACATTAATCTCCTTCCATGAAGCCATTAAGCGGCAGATGCCAATCATGGTCGACATAGAAGATGAAGATTAATCGTTATTTTCTCACGTAATCAACAAAAGCATAGGAGCAGAGATGTTTCTCATCCGCAGGATGAGCTTCTCTGCTTTTTTCTTGCCACATCTCCGGTGATACTTCAGGAAAATAAGCGTCGGCTTCGGGAGCCGTGTTGTCTATCTCTGTCAGGCAAAGTTCGTCAGCGAAGGAAAGAGCCTGTTGATAAATACTTGCTCCTCCTATAATATAAATGTGTTCCTCCTCTTTACAACTTTCCAAAGCCGCTTCGAGTGAAGGGAAAACTTCCGCACCGGGACATTCTGTAGCCGGGTTGGAAGATAAAACGATGTTTCTGCGATTGGGTAATGCGCCTTTCGGTAGTGACTCGAAAGTTTTGCGTCCCATCAGTATCGTGTTTCCGGTAGTTAATGCTTTGAAACGTTTCAAATCATTGGGTAACCAGAAAAGAAGTTTGTTCTCGAAGCCGATAGCCATACGGCGGTCTACGGCAGCAATGATAGATATTTTACTCATAAAGTTACACGGCTACTATTCCTGCAATATGCGGATGCGGATCATAGTTCACTAATTCAAAGTCCTCAAATTTGAAGTCGAAGATACTTTTCACATCCGGATTGATCTTCATTTGTGGCAATGGACGAGGTTCCCGTGATAATTGGAGCTTCACTTGTTCCAAGTGGTTCAGGTAGATATGCGCATCACCAAAGGTATGGACGAAATCTCCGGCTTTCAATCCCGTCACTTGTGCCATCATTTGCAGCAATAATGCGTATGAAGCAATATTAAAAGGAACGCCAAGGAAAATATCAGCGCTGCGTTGATATAGTTGCAGGCTTAACCGTCCGTCTGCTACATAAAACTGAAAGAAAGCATGGCAGGGAGGTAAATTCATATGATTCAGGTCCGCTACGTTCCAAGCGCTTACAATGATACGGCGCGAATCCGGATTATGTTTGATTGTTTCCACCACTTCACTGATCTGGTCGATAAATCCACCGTTATAGTCAGGCCATGAACGCCATTGATAACCATAAATATGTCCTAAGTCGCCGTTTTCATCCGCCCATTCGTTCCAGATACGCACTCCATGTTCCTGAAGATATTTCACATTAGTATCACCTTGCAGAAACCAAAGCAATTCGTATATGATTGATTTCAGATGTAGTTTTTTGGTTGTCAGGCACGGGAAACCGTCATCAAGATTAAAACGCATTTGATGACCGAAAACGCTGATGGTTCCGGTTCCGGTACGGTCACTTTTTTCTGTACCTTCGGTTAGTACACGATTGAGTAAATCCAGATATTGTTTCATAATGAATAAGTTGTGGTGAAAATGATTCTCCGCACAAAATTACAAAAATGGAGTGAATAAATTAGCAAACCAGCCGACGAACTTCTTCCACGGGGAGCGCTTTTTCCAGAATTCAGGCGTCAATTGAGTGCAATGCTCAATATCATCCCGGAACATTGTATTTAATTCACCCGTTATTTGGGTATCAAAGATAAAGGCATTAGTTTCGTAATCATAGCGCAAGCTGCGGCTGTTCAGGTTGGCAGTGCCGACTGTACAGAACAAATCATCCACCATCATTATTTTAGAGTGATGAAATCCACCGTTGTACATATAGACAGTAGCTCCTCTTTTCATCAGTTTGTGTAACTTATAAAGTGCGGCATCCGGAGTAAACGGGATATCGGAGGCGGAAGAAACCATGATTGTAACATTTACGCCTCGGTCGATTGTCCGGTTCAACGCCTTTTTAATTGAAGAAGTCGGTACAAAATAAGGATTGACAATATGAACATTCTTTTGGGCCGAATAGATGCTCATAGCATAAGCGTGGCTCAACATACGGCTATTCTTTTTCGGGGTACGGTCTACGATTGCTACCACAATATCCGTACTGTCCGTTTGTTCCTCATGTTGGGGGAAATAAGCGGCTCCACCTACATTCTGTTTGGTTTCCTTATTCCAGATCGTTAGGAATATCTCCTGCAAATCATTGACGGCATCTCCCTCAATACGTGTGTGCATATCACGCCAGGTTCCGATTTTGGGTAGTCCGTTAATGTAGTAGTCAGCGATATTCATACCACCGGTATAAGCCACTTTTCCATCTATGACAGCTATTTTCCGGTGATCGCGATGGGCGGCGTGATTGATATAAGGGAAAGTGAACGGATCGAACTTGACAATCTCGATTCCTTGTTCACGTATTTTTTTGAGATGTTTCTTTTTAAGTGGTTTGTTGTTCGACCAGTTTCCGAATGCATCGAACATGGCTCGTACTTCGACCCCTTCCTTCACTTTTTCGGCCAGCAGAGCAAATAAAGCATTGGCGATGGAGTCATTTCGGAAGTTGAAATATTCCAGATGGACGTGGTGTTTGGCTTCCCGGATGGCTTCGAACAAATCGATAAATTTCTCCCGTCCGCTTTTTAGCAGTTTTACTTTATTATTATCAGATATGGGAATTCCCGATTCTTGTAAATAACGTAGCAAAAGGGAATCGCTGGTTAATCCGATTGAGTCCCTGGGATGTATCATCAGACTGTCGATGATACCTGCCTGAACACTCAATATAGGCAGGAACAGAAATAAAATAAATATACGTAATTTCAAAACTCTTCTCACTCTTTTAGTTTACAGAAGAACAAAGATACGATATCTAAGTTTGGGCTCCTTTGCTAGTTAGGGTAGATTTATCATTCTTTAACAAAATAAATCCTTTTTCAAGAGCTAATTATGCCATTGAAGCAACCTTTCGTGTAGCCATGAATAATAGTACAACAGCTGCGATAATAATTGATTTCGGATCAAGGCTGGCAGTGCCATGATTAATCATACCGATAAATACTTCTCTTATGGTTCCCCAAGCTGCTTCCAAACCGCCTAACCATACAAAAAGTGCGACCGCCACAGTCATCACGAAAGCGCTCCAGATACGAGCCAGGCGATTGCTACGACCGGGTAAGTGATGCATGACACGGCGACTGAATCCGTTATCTGCTATTTCCTGCTTGTTTTCTGCGAAGAAATCGCGCAAGAGCTTATCATTGTCTATTTCTGTCATAACCGTTTTGTTTTAAATACGTTGCTAACTTTTCTTTCCCGCGTGACAGATGGCTTTTCACTGTCCCTGACGGTACTCCTATAATCCCTGCAATTTTGTCGATACTAATGTCCTCCATATAGAACAACGTGATGCAGGTTCTTTCCACTTCTTTAAGCATTTTGAGTGACTGGTAGACATCCATTTTCTGCCCGATATTCTCCTGTTCGGTGCTGTTGATGGCGTCTATTTCTCTTGTATCCAAGTCAGCTGTCTCTTTCCGGCTGCGAATATAATCATAAAAAACATTATAAGCAATACGGTACAGCCACGTAGAGAAACTTGACAAGTTCCGGAAAGAGGCAATGTTCGTATATGCTTTGATAAATGTATCTTGCGCAAGGTCGTCACTCAATTCGCTGTCGCCGCAAGTCAGGTTCAGGAAGAATCGCCGGATGGGCGACTGGTACTCCTTCACCAACTGGTCGAAGGCCTTGGTGTTCTTGAACACCACGACCTGTGCGACTAACGATATATCATTGAGTTGGCTCATTTATTCTCGTCGTTCTTTTCTTCGTTTACTCCTTTGTCTTTCTCTTCGGATTCGGAAGGGATGATTTCGAAACTATCGGTTCTAACGTTATTCGGGTTCTTTTTTTCATCCTTATTACCCGTATACATCCGGGTAGCATTTGCGTCTTGAGTCTGTTGTTTACTACCGATAATCCATTGTCCGATACCCATGAATGTAACGAGTAAGCCGATAGCTCCCATTCCGAATTCGCCGGTGATTGCCCAGAGGAAGATGAAAAGACCGATACCTGTAAAAGTGTTCTTGATGCCTTGTGAACGCGAATCTACAGTTTTGGTTTCGCGGATAAACTCTGCCGGAAGCGGTTGGCCGGCAGCAAGTGCCTGTTCGGCAAGGTGATAACGTGCTTTCCGGTTCTTATAACGGAAGAAGAAGATTACAAATAGAATGAATACCGGAAATCCGAATACAGCAACGATTGCTATGATTGTTACCAGAATACTACCAGCACCGACATTATTGAATGGGAAATCACTGTCATCCGATTCGAATGTGAAGCTGGCTTTACCATGAGTGCTGCTTACATTACTTGAGTTTGCATCAACGTCTGTAGAGTCGGCATCCGCTGTATCTACACCAATCACCGTGACAGCAGTATTATTCGTATTTGCTTTATTGTCTTTGGTCACAGTAACTTTTACTTTCCCGATGGAATCACGAACAACGGTAGTCTGGGCAACAGCCAGTGTGCAAGTGGTCAGTACAACCATCAATGCTAATAGAAAATTTTTCATATCTATAGTTTTTTAATTTATTTCTTTGTCTGTTAGACGTAGTTAATATCATAGAAAGTTGCAAAGAGACGAAATATTTTTGATATTTGCGGAAATTAATAAACGAAAGATGGAATTACCTGCTTCTTTTATAGACTACACCCGCGCTCTATTGGGCGATGAAGAATACGACAAACTGGCTGTTGCCCTCCAACAGGAACCACCGGTTAGCATCCGGTTGAATCAATTGAAAATCAATCATTCTTTATCGGATAAGGTACCTTGGTCTTCCGAAGGATTCTATTTGAATGAACGTCTTACTTTCACGTTCGATCCCTTATTTCATGCAGGCTGTTATTATGTTCAGGAAGCTTCTTCCATGTTTGTGGAGCAGGTACTCCGGCAATATATCACCGGACCGGTGAAGATGTTGGATCTTTGTGCGGCTCCCGGTGGAAAATCGACTCATGCCCGTAGTGTACTTCCCGAAGGGAGCCTGTTGGTAGCTAATGAGGTAATCCGGAATCGTTCGCAGATCCTTGCTGAAAACCTGACGAAGTGGGGACATCCGGATGTGGTAGTGACCAATAATGATCCGGCAGATTTTTCGGCTTTGCCCTCTTTTTTTGATGTGATTCTTACAGATGTTCCCTGTTCCGGTGAAGGTATGTTCCGTAAAGATCCGGTAGCTGTGGACGAGTGGAGTCCCGAGAATGTGGAAATCTGTTGGCAACGCCAGCGACGGATTATTGCGGATATTTGGGATACGTTGAAGCCCGGAGGTATTCTTATATATAGTACGTGTACATTTAATACGAAAGAGGATGAGGAGAATGCACGTTGGATTCAACAAGAGTATGGAGGCGAACCATTAACTGTTCAGGTGCAGGAGGACTGGAATATAACAGGAAATCTTTTGTCGGATAAAGGGGATCATTCCAAGTCTTCTATTCCCGTCTATCATTTTTTCCCTCATAAGACGAAAGGTGAAGGCTTTTTTCTGGTGGCTTTTCGTAAGCCGGAGACAGAAGAAGAGATTCCGGTATCTTCTTCTGCGAAAGAGAAAGCCTTCAAGAAGAAGGATAAGAAAGGGGCAGCAACATCTTCTCCTGTATCGAAAGAGCATCTGAATATGGCCAGAAGCTGGTTGAATGATGAAAATTCGGACAAGTATATTTTATTGGCGGAAGGAACAAATGTCCGGGCTTTTTCACATTACTATATTAATGAGTTGACGACGATGAAACAAAGCCTGAAAATCGTGTCGGCAGGGATTGAGATAGGCGAAGTGAAAGGAAAGGATTTAATCCCTGACCATGCGTTGGCGATGTGTACCTCGCTTTTGTGCCGGGAAGCATTTGCCACGGAAGAAATAAATTATGAACAGGCTATCACTTATTTACGAAAAGAGGCCATTGCCTTACCGGCAACAGCCCCTCGTGGGTATGTTTTGCTTACTTATCGGCATATCCCTCTCGGATTTGTGAAGAATATCGGCAATCGTGCCAATAATCTTTATCCGCAAGAATGGCGCATCCGTAGCGGATACTTGCCGGAAAATATACGCATCTTATCAGAAGACGTTACTGATTAAGGCAGTATTCCTGCAGGTATTTCCTGTTGGGAAAGGGTAAAAGCGAGTTGTCTGCCTGTGCCTGCTTCGCCTCCTGTAAATTCTTCCAGCGTGTAGGAAGGAGGAGGTGCAGGTGATGTCCGCGTTTCTCCAATGGGCGGAGTGTTCCAGTTCAGATTTAGGCTTTTATCCAACCGGTGAAATAAGTACGAATTTCCCCATATAATGAATTTATGATCGGAAACAGGTGTTGCCATATCTTCCGAAAAAGTGAGGGTTAGTGTCACTTTCTCATCGTCTCCCTCTTCTTTTTCCAGTTTGTAACTTCCTTGGGTTATTAATTCAAGTCCGGATGAAAAGGCGGTCTGTTCTCCCTGTTTGAAAAAATAAGCATCCCGTGCGTGGTTGTTAATCAGAAAAATGTCGGAAATGCCAGGTAGAAGATTCGCGTCTCCGTTGGGTAAGTTAGACAAGTAGCTGCGGAGCAACTCTATATTTTCGTAATTATCGACCACCTTGATTGGTAAAGTGCAACTCTCTTGTGTGGCGTTGTCCGTTACTGTCAGATAAGTCGTTCCGGTGAGGATACCGGTTACGTAAATCATACGTCCGGCAGGTACTCCGCTCCAGCCAGTTTCAGTTCCGGCACTTGCGATGCGTGTGTCTTTCATTGCAAGTGAGTAGTCACCATTTCCGCTTTCTAGTCCGAGGTAACGTCTGCCACCCATAGGCACTTCGTATTCACTGTTGTAAAAACGTAGTGGATTATCGTCATCATCTTTACAGCCACTTAGTAGCGTAAGGATGCAGCATAACATGAATAAATTGAAATGTTTAGGTCTCATAATTTAAATTTTATGTTCGTTGCAAATGTAATGTATTCTTTTGAAATATCCAGTCGGAAATTGAAGAAAGAGAGATGGAAAGAGAGATGGAAAGAGAGGAGATCTATTTAGGCACGAATTACACGGATCAACACTGTTGCTTTATAGTAATGACAACACTAAAGACCGTGAAATCCGTGTAATCCGTGCCTAATTTATTATATAAACATACTTATATCACTTAAAAATAGAAATTAGTATGTTCAGCATAGCCCATGCTTAAAGGGTTTTATGTACTATTTATAGCTTGCTTTTGTAAATCCGTGCCATTGCCTTTTGGTACTGATTTTCCAATTGCAGATAATTTTGATGACTTTGATAGATCACCGACACTTCAACGAAGTACTCGATCATACTAATTTGTCCACCTGTCAAAGCTTGTTTCAGCAATGCCAAATCTTGTTGCGACTGGAAAGTCTTGCTATATTCTTCCATTGAAGCATGCAGCGTTTTCGCTTCCCGGTAAAGCTGTGCCAATTCAGATTCCACTTGCAGGGTAGCATTATCCTTTTGCAAGTCGATGTTGAGTGCCTGCGCTTTAGCGATTTTCACCTTATTTCGATTTTCGAAAAGAGGGAAAGAGAAGCCTACCACTACACCGTTGAAAGGCACACCTGTTTCCGTATTCCGACGGTAGCCGAGTTCTAGTTTCGGCAACCACTGGGATTTATTGACAGCGATTTGTTTACGGGCAACGAGACTCTCGTTGCCTAGTGCCATTAGAGTGCGGTCCGTTGCCATGACTTCCGATTTCAACATTTGGTAATCGCTTGGGAACGGTATAGCCGGATATTGGTTCTCTTCGAAAACCACCGGAATATTACCATTCAGTGTATTCAACTCCTGCTGCTTATTGCGGAGTGCCGTCTCGTTCAGAGACGCTTCCGTTTTGACATTCAGCAGCTCCAAGTTGATTTTATTGGTTTCGAGCGCATTTGCATCTCCCGTTTGGAGACGCTTGGCATACATTTTAGCCAGCTCTTCCGCATTGCGGAGACGTTCTTCCAAAATATGCTTTTGCTGACGGAGCATAATAATATCCAGGCAGAGTTCTTTTGCCTGTAACAGCTTCTCCTGACGAAAAACATCCGCCTGACTGTCAAAAGCTCCTGCCTTCAGTCGGTTCAACTTGTTACGTGTAGCATATAAACTGGGGAAATCGAAGCTTTGTGAAACAACCAGCTCACCGATTGTTTCGTTTTTATCTTTCGCTCCCCATAGATGCGCGTAAGAAAGAGTAGGATCAGGTAAGTTATTATCCGTTTTGGCTTCCAGCTTCTGCGAAGTAATCTGTTGCTCGTTTGCCTGCAGCTCCCTATTGTTCGTTTCGATATTTTTCAATACCTGGTCAATTCCGTTTTGAGCTTGCACTCCGCCTATGGCTAAGAATAGAAGTGCAGTGCTTATGATCATGATTTGTTTCATTCTTATTTTCTTTATTTGTTACAATCTATTGTTGATAGATACTTTATGATAAGGCATCTGTTTGTTCGGCACCGGGGAACACCCCTTTTCTCACCGAGGAACACTTGTTTCCTCACCGAGGAACGATGCTTTCCTCACCGAGGAAAAAGACCACCCTCTACAGGCTTTCCTGAGCCTTTTTCCGATGCATCATCAGATAAACGATCGGGACTATGAAACCGTTCAAAAAAGTTGACGTTAATAATCCTCCTAAAATCACTTTAGCCATCGGACTCTGGATTTCGTTACCGGGCAAATCGCCGGCAAGTGCCAATGGAATCAGTGCCAGTGCAGAAGACAATGCCGTCATCAAAATCGGATTCAGACGGTCAAGAGAGCCCTGAATCACACTATCATACACATTCAAACCCTCTACCTGTTGCAAATGGTTGTAGTGACTGATTAACAGCATACCGTTACGGGTAGCAATACCGAATAAAGAGATGAAACCGATGATAGCCGGAATGCTGACTTCCCCTGTTGTAATCACCAAGGCAAAGACACCACCGATCAGTGCCAGCGGAAGATTCAGCAAGATAACCCCGGATTCTTTCACGCTGCGGAACTCATTGTACAGCAACAGGAAAATGACTACAATACTGATAAACGAAGTCAACGCCAACGTCCGGCTGGCAGCCTGCTCACTTTCAAACTGTCCGCCATACTCGATATGATAACCTTCGGGTAATTGTACCGATGTATCGATGCGTTTCTGAATATCATTCACGACACTGCGCAAATCACGGTCAGCCACATTCGCGGAAATGACAATTTTACGTTTCACATTCTCGCGGTTGATCGTATTCGGCCCCATGGCCGATACCACTTCCGCTACATAGCTCAAAGGAACCTTGCGGCCGTCGTTCGTGTCTACCATCAGGTTACGGATTTTCTCCATCTCATCCCGGGCATCCTCCTTCACTTTTACGATCAGGTCAAAACTCTTGCCCTGTTCATAAACTTGTGAGATCACTTTTCCGGCCAAAGCCACATTCACATATTCCGAAAATTCCGGCAGGGTAATACCGAACTTAGCCAGCATTTCCCGTTTAGGCTGTATTTTCAGCTGCGGACGTTCGATCTGTTGTTCCACGTTCAGGTCGGCAACACCGGGAATGTCACTGATCGCTCCTTTGATTTGATTACCGAGTGAAAACATCTTATTCAGGTCATCACCGAATAACTTGATAGCGATATTCGCTTTCGTACCCGACAGCATTGCGTCGATACGGTGGCTGATCGGTTGTCCGATTTCTATGTTTGCTCCGGTGATTGTACCTAGTTTTTCACGTACATCCGCTACCAGTTCACTGCGCGAGCGGTCTTTCAATTCGAACGGAGCCTCTATTTCAGAAACATTGACTCCTAACGCATGTTCATCCAATTCGGCACGTCCCGTTTTCCGGGCTACCGTTTGTATTTCGGGAATCGTCATCAATAACTCTTCGGCGCGATGTCCCATTTTGTTGCTTTCTTCCAGCGAAATACCCGGCAGAGAACTGATATTGATGGTGAACGATCCTTCATTGAACGAAGGTAGGAAACTGCGTCCGAGTGTGAAAAACACTCCGAGCGCAACTACAAAAAGTCCGATTGTACTTCCGAGAGTCACACGCTTATGTGCCAGTACCCAAGTCAATGCTTTTTCATAAATCCCTTTCATCCAGCGGGCAACGGGAGCTTCTTTCAGTTCCTTGTTCGTCTTGTTGCTTCCTAATAGATAAGAGCAGAGCACCGGAGTCAGTGTCAGGGCGACTATGGTAGATGCAAACAATGCCACGATAAAAGCAACACCTAGTGGAACCAACATTCTGCCTTCCATGCCGCTCAAGAAAAATAACGGAACAAAGCTGACCACGATAATCAACGTTGAATTAAGGATAGGCATGCGCACCTCTTTCGACGCATTGAATACCACTTCGAGTGTACTTAGTCTTTCTGCTTCCGCTTTCAGGCGGTTCTCCCGCAGTCGTTTATATACGTTTTCCACATCGACAATGGCGTCGTCTACTAATGAGCCGATAGCTATTGCCATACCTCCAAGACTCATGGTGTTGATTGTCAGCCCCATGTAGTGTAAAGTCAGGATCGAAACGAGCAGAGGCAGTGTCACCAATGAGATCAGCGTAGTACGTACATTTGCCAGGAACAGGAAAAGCACGATGACAACGAAAATACCTCCTTCAAAGAGTGATTTCTTCACATTGCCGATGGAGCTTTCAATGAAGCGGCTTTGACGGAAAATGTCCGTTGAAACTTTTACGTCCGGCGGCAGATTTTTCTGGAGATCTTTCAGAGATGCTTCCAGTTTGTCTGTCAGTTCCAGTGTACTGGTAGCCGGTTGCTTGGTAACAGTCATCAGGACGGCAGATTTGCCACGTTCTGAAGCAGTACCCAGTTTCGGAGCTTTCGGTCCGATGGTAACGTCTGCAATATCTTCCAGCGTGACAGGGAAGTTGTTCACCGTTTTTACTACCGCTTTGCCAAGTTGCTCTGTTTTAGAAGTGGAGAGTACACCACGTACAATATATTCATTTCCAAATTCATAGAGCACGCCTCCGTTTGCGTTCAGGTTCATATCCTGTGTCACCGCCATCACTTCTCCCATCGAGATGCCGTAATGACGCATCCGTTCGGGATCTAGCTGAATCTGATATTCTTTGATATCTCCTCCGAGCACAGCCACTTGTGCCACTCCTCCGGTAGACAGCAGGCGTGGACGGATAGTCCAGTCCGCAATCGTGCGAAGATCGAGCATGGAAGTGGAGTCGGCAGTCAGACCGACGATGAGCATTTCGCCCAAGATAGAAGATTGCGGTCCAAGAGTCGGTTTGCCGACATTGACCGGCAGTGATTCGCTCACCACCGCTAATTTCTCACTAACAATCTGACGGGCGAGATAAATATCCGTTCCCCAATCAAATTCTACCCAGACAACGGAAAATCCGTTGGTAGAAGAAGAGCGGACACGACGCACACCCGTAGCTCCGTTAACGGCAGTTTCAACAGGAAAAGTAACGAGCTGTTCAACTTCTTCCGCAGCCATACCATTCGCCTCGGTCATGATTACTACCGTAGGTGCATTTAGGTCGGGGAATACGTCTACTTCCGTATGCATGGCGGTATACGTTCCTGCAATAAGCAGGAGGATGGCCGCACAAACTACAACCAGCCGGTTGTGTAGGGAGTAATGTATAATTTTATTAAGCATGATGTTTCATTAATTGAGAGTTATAAATAACTTGATAGATGCGCCGCACCAAAAGACGGCTGCGACGCTTGGTCTCTTTAGTGTTCGTGGCTGTGTGCCGGGATTGCATTGCTTGCGCTTGCCAGTCGAACCTGATAAGCACCCTCGGTCACTACACGGTCACCGGCCTTTACACCAGTCAGAATTTGAACACTTTTGCCGTTGTCGGCTCCTATCGTTACTTCCTGTTTTTTATAACCCTCTTCGTCCAGTTGCAGATAGATGAAGAAGATGCCTTGTTCCTCTGTCAGCGCGGTGCGCGGAAGAGAAATCACGTTTTCCATTGCTGAAGAAAGCAGGAATACCTCCACAAATGAGCCGGGAATCACTTCCCCTTTGTTGTCGAACTCAAAAGTGACAGGCACATAAAAAGAATTGTCTCCGGCAGCTTTTCCGAAAGAGAGAAGTTTACCGTTCAATGCTTTCAACTCGTACACCTGATTATTATAAGGAGTCTGGAAATTGGCGGAACTGATGGTGCGGAGATATGGGTAATACTTTTCCGACACTTCGGCACGGAGGAAAAGACGACGGTTCTGCGTCACGCTTACCAGCGGTTGTCCGATTGTCACATAGTCGCCTTCTTTCACGAGAATACTTTTCACATATCCGGCAATGGGAGCCGTAATATTTTGGCCGATAGCCGAATGATTCTTGGAAAGAGCTTCGTAACTAAGACGGGCGTTTTCGTAACTTTGCTCCGCTTGTGCAAAATCCTTGTCGGATACGATCTTGTTTTTAACAAGCTCCTTCATACGTTCGTATTCCTTCTTGGATACCTCGTAGGCAATGCGGGCACGTTGCACCGGATCACCGTCAGCGATATTCTTTGAAGAAATGGTGACTAGAGGAGTGCCGCTGCCGACGCTCATTCCTTCCGTTACTTTTCCACGGAAAGATACCACGCCGGCTACTGTGGCTACGGCAACCGATTCATCCCCTTGAGCAGCTAGCACCTGTCCGCTGGTTTTAATTACTTGCTGGAAAGGTGCAGGTTCAATAACGCTCACCTTTACACCGGCTGCTTCGGCTTTCGCTTTCGGAAGAATGATTTCATCACTGTGGGCTTCGGCAGCTTCGTTGTGTTCATCGGCTGCTTCATGATTGTGTTCTCCGCTACATTCGCCTTCATGGGAATGATCGGGTCCCTCTGCCTCGTGATTATGTCCTTCCGCAGCATGATCGTGTTCATTGTGTGTGTGTGTGACGGTACTATTATTACAGGATCCCAGAACGAATAAGCCCAGGATTCCCACGAAAATAAGTTTTTTCATAATGATATTTTCCTACTAAATTTTACTGTTTTCTTTTTACGCTACAAAGATAAGGTAGCGCAGATGCAACTGATTTGCATTCACGCTTTTACGCAAAAACAGAGTAGGGAGGGGCACGAAGAGAAGTGGTACGATGGGTATCCGTACCATGCAGAGAGTCTCGGTAGACGTAATAGTTCTTAACCCGTTTCTCTTGCGGTCGTAATAGATGTTCGATGATTACATCCGTGAATAAGGTAGCGATGAATACGTAATCCGGTCCGCTATCCGTATGGATGGATGGAGTGGGGGAGTAGAAACGAGTCAAACATTCGCTGCTGCAACATGAGTCGTTTCCCGGGTGATGATGATGCGTGGGACATTGCTGTTCTACAGGCAAGTCCTGCTTCATGCAAATCATCCCGTTGGGATGATGATGATGGGGAATAACCGCTGCCACCAACATAATAATGTTGATAAAAAACAGCAGAGTTACTATTATTCGTTTCTTCCCTTTCATCCTTTCTTTTAGAGGTTATCCGCTTTTCAGAGTTTCAAAGTGCAAATATACAAATACTTTTATTTCGCCTGTAGCCGATCCCCTCTTTTTATTATTTATTATTTCTTTTCCAGTTCTTGCAGTGAATCCATTTTCTTCTTTTCGAGGAACTCATAGATACCGCAAAGATGTTCCGTCACCTTTTGATTACCGAACTCATACACCTTGGTAACCAGCCCGTCGAGGAAGTCACGGTCGTGTGAAACGACGATCAGCGTACCGTCAAAATCCAGCAATGCCTGTTTCAGAATATCTTTCGTCTTCATGTCCAGATGATTCGTCGGTTCATCCAAAATAAGGAGGTTGACAGGTTCCAGCAACAATTTAATCATGGCCAGACGGGTACGCTCTCCGCCCGAAAGCACTTTGACCTTTTTCATCGATTCCTCGGGACCGCCAAACATAAACGCCCCCAGCAAATCACGAATCTTGTTCCGGATATCCCCTTTGGCTACATCGTCAATCGTTTGGAAAACCGTCAGGTTTTCATCCATCAGCGAAGCCTGATTTTGAGCGAAATATCCGATTTGCACATTATGTCCCAGAGTCAATGTACCGTCATGCTCAATTTCCTTCATAATACACTTCACGAGCGTAGACTTACCCTCACCGTTCTTACCGACGAAAGCCACCTTATCACCGCGCTCAATCGTCAGGTTAGCATTGCGGAATACCACTTTGTTTCCGTATGTCTTTCCAACTCCCTCCATAATGACCGGGTAACTGCCCGAACGGGGTGAAGGCGGGAATTTCAGTCGCAATGCAGAAGTATCCTCTTCATCCACCTCCAGCAATTCCAGCTTCTCCAGCATTTTGACGCGGCTCTGCACCTGCAACGTCTTTGAATAAGTCCCCTTGAACCGTTCGATAAACTCCTTCGTTTCAGCAATAAACTTCTGCTGCTCGTCATAAGCCTTCTGTTGCTGTTCGCGGCGATCCTTGCGCAATTGCAAATATTGCGAGTAATTCACCTTGTAGTCATAGATACGTCCCATCGTCACTTCGATGGTGCGTGTTGTAATATTATCCACGAATTTGCGGTCGTGACTAATTACGATGACCGCTTTCCCATTATTAATAAGGAAATCCTCCAGCCATTGAATAGATTCGATATCCAGATGATTCGTCGGCTCATCGAGCAAGAGCACGTCCGGTTTCTGCAACAGCAATTTGGCGAGTTCGATACGCATTCGCCATCCACCGCTGAAATCACTCGTCTGACGTTGAAAATCCCCTCGGGTGAACCCTAATCCGAGCAATGCCTTTTCCACATCCTCTTCATAATTAGTCGCGTCAATCGAATAAAACTTCTCGCTCAAGCTGGACACTTCCTCAATCAGCGCCATGTAACTGTCGCTCTCGTAGTCCGTCCGTGTCTCAAGCTCCTTGTTCAGCTTTTCGATCTGCGCTTCCATCTCATGAAGATGTGAAAAAGCCTGTGCCGTTTCGTCAAACACTGTTCTTCCGTCTTCCGTCATCAGATGTTGAGGCAGGTATGCCACTACACAATCTTTGGGTGTGGAAACTTTTCCACGTGTCGGTTGCCGTGCGCCTGCCAGAATTTTCAGCAGTGTACTTTTTCCCGCCCCGTTTTTACCCATCAGAGCGATGCGGTCTTTTTCATTAATTACGAAAGAAATATCACTAAATAAAGCAGTGCCGCCAAACTCTACGGCCAGTCCGTCAACAGAAATCATACTATTCTTTTAAATTGAGGCACAAAGATAGCGAAATATATGAATCTTTTTTATACCTTGCGGGCTGAAAAGGAAAATTGCTTGAAAAAACAGATAAAAAAACAATATATAAGCGATATGGAAAGCGAACAAATGAATGAATTCAGACCTTTAATTTTGGTAGCTGAAGACGATGACAGCAACTTTAAATTAATCAAAGCTATCATAGGCAAAAAGTGTGATATCGAGTGGGCTAAAAATGGACAGGAAATGGTGGAGTTGTTTCAGCAGCACCAGCAAAGAGCCAAAGCAATGCTGATGGATATTAAGATGCCGGTGATGAACGGATTGGAGGCAACGAAGATAATTCGTGAATCTAACACAGAAATTCCTATTATTATGCAGACTGCTTATGCTTTTAGCTCGGATAAGGAAAATGCAATGAATGCAGGAGCAACTGAAGTATTGGTGAAACCTATCACCTTGGGTATTCTCCGCACTACGTTGAGTAAATATTTACCCGATTTGCAGTGGTAAGATTTATTCTTACGGGATTTTTTTAATTTATCAAAAAGAGCTTAAGCGCTAAAAACGTAAAAGCATAGAAAAGAAGTATGATTGGGTAGAAAAATGGTATTACTCTAACTTCATCTCATGCATTTGGATAAAATAAAATAGGCGAACCTCACGGTTGGCCTATTTTTGTTCGTCTCTGTTAATTTGTTAGAGTACAGAAACGACTCTATGTAAAGTCTCTCCTTTGAGAGATTTTAAGTTCATTATTTGTTTCCGCCAGCCCACCATACGGCCTCGCTATATACGTACTGACCGTCACCGAAAGCAGCTTTCACTTCAGGATTTGCCAATACATCGTCTGCTCCATAACCGAAGCGCAATGGGAATTTACTGCTGTTCTGCGGGTTTTTCAGTACAATGAAGTTTTCTCCTGCACCTTTCAGACGGCGGTAGTCATTATAGGCTTCCAGTGATTCGCCGGATGCGCCGAAGAAAGCAAGATACTTTTGTATCATTGTCTCTTGCAGAGGATTGGCATCGAACAAAGGTTCCACTTCATCCGTGAAATATGTTTCTGCCACATCTGCACCCAAATCGCTGTCACCATCATATATCCAAGTATCAGCAGCATCTATAATTGAATTTCCCAGATTCTCGAATCCGGCAGTGATAGCAGCTTTCAAAGCACTCTTAGCTTCACCCAGTCTGCCTCCTAAGCGGCATAATGCTTCTGCTTCAAGGAATTTCACTTCGTGATAGCTGATTAAAAGAGTAGGAGCCGACATAGCCCATGATATCATCGACATACCATAATTATTCTGCAACTCTTGCGGAGTTCCGTTAGGAGCCGCTTTGATGCCTGCGATGTCCGTAGCTTGCGTAGCTCCGTATCCATAAGTGATATATCCGGTAGGATCAGGCTCCAGAAACGCTTGCGGTGCTCTGGGGTCATTGCGCTCAACGAACTTTTCAATCAGACTTTCACTGGCTGCCAAACTGTTACGGCTGTAGCTGAATGCCCAAAGCGGATTTACTTGTGCATCAGCATCGTAAACTGCCAACTTACATTCTTCACTTGCGTTGGCGAATGATTTGCTCACATAAGTAAGAATATTCTGAAGATCTGTTGTCTTATTGGCACTTTTGTTGAGCAGACGCATTGTATAACGTGCTTTTAACGCATAGGCCGTTTTGAGCCACATACTTGCCTGTGTACTGGTGCTTGAACCATAGATCAAGTCTTTAGAACCGACAGCACCGGATAAACCCGTATCTTTGGCAGTACCGTTATTCAGTAGGGTGATAGCATCATCCAGGTTCTGCATCACTTCCTGATAGATACTTTCCTGTGTATCTATTTTAGGTTGCATATACATCGGTGTGCCGTCCGGATTGAGGATACCAGTCTGGCTGTACGGTGTGTTTCCGAACACATCGGCTGGCAC